>Ga0265297_10001446_pt1 | contig 55575 bp, 53 predicted proteins | sample Munlanlwell13791_FD_192502 | JGI IMG/M metagenome (GOLD analysis project Ga0265297, IMG submission 192502) | Leachate microbial communities from a municipal landfill in Southern Ontario, Canada - Leachate well 137-91 | ecosystem: Engineered > Solid waste > Landfill > Unclassified | place...
GCACGATAGGGACACTCGCGGCCAAAATGATGGGCATGAGCAGGTATTTCTACTATTTGGCGGGGGCCGCCGTGTTATTTGTCGGCGTCCAGATGGCGGGCCTTATAAGGATAAGGCCGTTAGAGGCTTTAGCGGCCAAGGCGTTCAACATAAAGTACGGCGGACCGGCGGGCGCGTTCATCTTCGGCATGATATTCGTGCTCTTTGAGGCGCCGACATGCCCGGTCTGCGGGCCTTTTTTGCTGGTCATCGCCAGTTTAGGGCTCTTCAAGGAGGACCTGGTTTACGCGATCATGCTGTTCTTTACCTATGCGCTTGGGCAGAGCCTTCCCATAATAATGGCCGGGGTCTTCAGCGGTATAGTGAAGTATATCCACCCGAAGGTGGAGGTGGTAGAGAGGGTCGCTCCGGTAATAGGCGGGAATATATTGATAGCGCTCGCGATATTATTGTTCATAATGGGGTAAATGTCATGGCGATAGGCAGGATAAGGAATTACATAATTACGGTGATATTCATTACGGCCGTATTTGCCGCGCTGAGGCCGCAAATAGCTTACCTGCTTTACAGGCGCTCCGGGGACTATATTAATTCATCCCTCATCGCGGACGCGGCAAGGTCCTACAGGAAGACCCTTTTCTTCAACGGGAAGGACGTCGATTCGCGCAACTGGCTCGCGCATTGCTATAAGATGCTGGGTTACAAGGATAAGGCCGTTGCGGAATACAAGACCGCGATTGCGCAGGATCCCGATAACGTGACGGCGTATTTCGACCTCGGGATCATAAGGAGGTCGGAGGGCGATACCGGTTCCGCCAGGGAATTGTTCAATAAGGCCATAAACTGCGGGAAGAGCGCCAATATCACCGACGAGGATTACAAGTTCTACACGCGCTCGGCCCGCCATATGCTGCGCATAATGGATAAATATAACGAGGCTTCCGGGCACTGACACTTGACACGGCTTTGCGCTTGTGATATAGTACTATCATTGCACCCCACCGAATACCTTTGGTAAATCAAACTTCGGAGAAGGAACTGAACATGCAAGAAGACAAATTATCCGACGATATCAAGAATATCGTCAAAAAATGGGAGGGCAAGAAGGGCAGCCTCATAATGATCCTGCACGATGTGCAGAACATTTACGGGTATGTGCCGCGCGAAACGTCCCTGCAGCTTTCGAAATACATGGATGTGCCGCTCGCCAGGATATACGAGGTCATAACCTTCTACCACTTCTTTAAGCTCGTGCCGCCGGGTAAGCACCTGGTGCAGGTATGCATGGGCACCGCCTGTTACCTCAAGGGCGCATCGGAACTGCTCCATGAGCTCCGCGATATCCTCGGGGTGCGTGAGGGCGGCACCAGCAAGGATGGGCTTTTCCAGCTGGAAGTCGTACGGTGCCTCGGTTGCTGCGGCCTTGCGCCGGTCATGAAGATCGACGAGAAAGTATACAGCAAGGTCAGGAAGGACCGCGTCGCGGATATAATCGCCGAGTATGAAGAGGAGCAGGTCGCCAAATGAGCAAGATAACAAAGGAGTCACTCGAAAATATAGCGAAACAGCCGAAGAAGGAAGAGAATAACTGGATAAAGGTTGGTATGTCGAGCTGCGGCATCGCCGCGGGTGCCGACGAGGTCTTCAGGGTCCTTACCGAGGAAGTCAAGAAGCGCAACATACCCGTAGCCGTGAAAAAATGCGGTTGTGTCGGTATGTGTTCCGTCGAGCCTCTTGTCGAGGTCAATGTCGACGGAATGCCCCAGGTCACTTACGGAAGGGTCAATGGCGAGGTTGCCATTCAGATAATCGAAGAGCATATACACAACCACAGGCTGGTCAACGACCACATATACGACATACAGGTAAAGAAATAATGGATAAAAAGATAATATATATTAAGGATACAAGCTTTGCGCTCGACAGGACGAAGGACGTCCATGCTATTTTGCTCAACGGCCTTAGGGACCGCGGGATGCAGGATTCGGTCCAGGCGGTGCGCGTAGCCGATATAGGCGCCTATAACCAGGGCGTCGTAGTAAAAGTGCTGCCCGATACGACATATTACGGGGTCAAGGACGAGGATCTCGGCCGCATACTCGACGCGGTCAAGCAGGGGACGGTGGTCAAGGAGCTTGCCGCGCGCAAGGAGCCACGGCAATTAAGGATAGTCCTGCGCAATTGCGGCGTGATAGACCCCGAGAGCATCGAAGAATATATGGCCAACGAAGGTTATCAGGCCATAAAGAAAGTCCTCTTCGACCTGAAAACGCAGGATAACACGATAGATGAGATGAAGAAGAGCGGCCTGCGCGGAAGGGGAGGCGCCGGATATCCGACCTGGATGAAATGGAATTTCGCGAAGAAGATGGCCTCCGACCAGAAATATGTCATCTGCAACGGCGACGAAGGGGACCCGGGCGCTTACATGGACAGGAGCGTGCTGGAAGGCGACCCGCATTCGGTCGTCGAAGGCATGATGATAGCCGGGTTTTCGGTGGGCGCGTCGGTTGGATATTTTTATATAAGGGCGGAATATCCGCTCGCGGTCGAGAGGATCCAGAAGGCCATAGACCAGTGCTACGCGAACGGCCTTCTCGGCAAAAATATACTGGGCAGCGATTTCAATTTTGACCTCGAGATAAGGCTCGGCGCCGGCGCTTTCGTATGCGGCGAGGAGACCGCGCTCATAGCTTCAATAGAGGGCAAGAGAGGCGCGCCGCACCCGCGCCCGCCGTATCCTTCGGTCAAGGGTCTCTGGGACAAGCCGACCGTCATAAATAACGTCGAGACGCTCGCTAACGTCGCCTATATCATAAACAGGGGCGGTGATGCGTTCGCGAAGGTGGGCACGCAGACCTCAAAGGGAACGAAAGTTTTTGCGCTGACCGGCAAAGTTAAGAACTCCGGCCTCGTAGAGGTCCCGATGGGCACGACGATACGCGAGATAGTCTTCGATATAGGCGGCGGCGTTTATAAGAACAAGAACATAAAGGCGGTCCAGACAGGCGGGCCCTCCGGCGGGGTAATACCGAAGGATTTCCTCGATACGCCGGTCGATTACGAGAATTTGCAGAAGCTCGGCTCTATAATGGGCTCGGGCGGCATGATAGTCATGGACGAGGACGACTGCATGGTCGATATAGCGCGGTTCTACCAGAGGTTCTGTTTCGATGAATCGTGCGGAAAATGCTCGCCGTGCAGGATAGGCACCGCGCAGATGCTCGGTTTCCTGAGCAAGATAGCCGAAGGGCGCGGTGAGATAGGCGACCTCGATAATTTAAGGAGGATTGCGCAGTCGATGCAGAGGGCGGCATTATGCGGCCTCGGGCAGACAGCGCCTAACCCTGTGATCTCGACCCTCAGGTATTACGAGGACGAGTATAGGGTGCATATTCTGGACAAGAAATGCCCCTCGAAGAAGTGCCGGGACCTCCTGAGCTACAAGATAATACCGGAGAAATGCAAGAAGTGCGGCCTCTGCTTCATGAACTGCGAGGCGAAAGCTATAACGGGCAACAAGGATGACGGTTATATCATAGACATGAACAAATGCGTCCGCTGCGGCAGGTGCTTCGAGGTCTGCAAGTTCAAAGCGGTAGGTAAGGAATAAAAAATGGCAAAATCCATACAAGCTAAGATAAACGACATACTGTTGAGGGTACCCGAGGGGACTACGATACTCGAGGCCGCGAAGAGTGTCCAGATAAAGATACCGACGCTTTGCAAGCACGCGGACCTTCCGCCGTCGGCCAGCTGCGGCATCTGCATCGTCAGGGTCAAGGGCTCGAACAAGATGCTCAGGGCCTGCTGCACCCCGCTCGAGGAGAATATGGAGATAACGACGCACGACCCCGAGATAGTCTCTATCCGCAGGAGCGTGCTCGAACTGATACTTTCGAACCACCCGAACGACTGCCTGATCTGCGGCCGCAATAACAACTGCGAGCTGCAGAAACTGGTCGCGGATTTCGGCATTTCGGAGGAATACTTCCCGAAGATCAAGAGGGACCTGCCGAAGGACGACTCGACGAAGGCCATCGTGCTCGAGCCCGAGAAGTGCATACTCTGCGGAAGGTGCATCTACGTTTGCCAGGATATGCAGGACGTCTGGGCCCTCTCGTTCCTGCAGAGGGGCATAAAGACCAGGTTCTCGCCCGCGGGAGATATCCAATTAAGCGAATCGCCCTGCATCAAATGCGGACAGTGCTCGGCGCATTGCCCGACGGGCGCGATACTAGAATATTACGACACGCCTAAGGTCTGGAAGGCGCTGCAGGACCCCGATAAATACTGCGTCGTACAGATAGCGCCTGCGGTAAGGGCGTCTATCGGCGAAGCGTTTGGCTACCCGGGCAAGAATTTCACCGGCAAGCTTTATGCGTTGTTAAGGAGGCTCGGCTTCAAGGCCGTCTTCGATACCAATTTCGCGGCTGATGTTACGATAATGGAAGAGGCGAGCGAGCTCGAGCAGAGGCTCATAAAGGGGACGAAACCGCTCCCGCTGATCACGACCTGCTGCCCGTCATGGGTGGATTTCATGGAGAAGTTCCACACGGACATGATCGAGCATTTCTCGTCGTGCAAGTCGCCGCATGAGATCCTCGGCGTCCTCTCGAAGACATACTACGCGCAAAAGAACAATATCGACCCGTCCAAGATAGTCATGGTCTCGATAATGCCTTGCACATCGAAGAAATACGAGATAACCAGGAGCGACGAGATGCACGCTTCCGGTTTCCAGGATGTGGACATAGTCCTTACTACCCGTGAGCTCGCGGGTATGATAAAGCAGGCAGGCATTGATTTCACGAACCTTCCCGACGAGGAATCGGATACGATCCTCGGGGAATACGCGGGCGCCGGCACCATATTCGGCGCGACCGGCGGCGTCATGGAAGCCGCGGTCAGGACCGCGAATTATTTCATCACGGGCAAGGAGCTCTCCAAGGTCGACGTTGAGGCCGTAAGGGGCCTTGATAAGGTCAAGGAGGCCGAGGTGGATATCGGCGGCAAGAAGATACGCGTCGCCGTCGCGCACGGCATGGCGAACGTCGAATATGTCCTTAATAAAGTAAGGGAAGCGAAGAAGGCAGGCAAGGAGACGCCTTACCATTTCATCGAGGTAATGGCGTGCCCCGGCGGCTGCATCGGCGGCGGCGGACAGCCCTACATGGTCACCGACGAGGTGCGCATGATGAGGGCGAAGGTCCTCTACGAGGACGACAAGGCCAAGCAGGTCAGGTGCTCGCACCAGAACCCTTACGTAAAGAGGTTGTACAAGGAGTTCCTCGAGAAACCGTTGAGCGAAAAATCCGAGAAACTCCTTCACACGACCTACAAGGGCGTGCCGATCTACAGAAGGTGATGTTTTAGCGTTACATACCTGCGGTAAGGACGGAGACAGTGTCTAAAACCAAGGGACCAGGAGAGTATAATTGCACCCGGTTCCCACGCAGGAACCGGGTTTTTATTTTGGGACCTGTCCCCAAAAGGACAAAAGGAGGTAAGATGGATAAGCGGCTGGGATTTATGGGAATAATCATCACGGATAGGAAGAACCAGGCGGCGGAGGTCAATAAGGTCCTGTCGGAGTTCGGAAGCATAATACAGGGCAGGATGGGCATCCCATATAAAGAGAGGAACTGCTCGGTCATAACCATCATCATCGACGCCACGACCGACGATATAGGCGCGCTGACCGGAAGGCTCGGGCTCATAAAAGGCGTCTCGGTCAAGTCGGCCCTGTCAAAAAAATAACGGAGCTTTTATGCGTTACAGGAAAGAAACAGATATCCTCGGCGAAAAACAGGTACCGGAAGATGCATATTGGGGCATACATACACAGCGTGCGCTTGAGAATTTTACGATCAGCGGCCAGAAGGTTAACCAAGGGCTCCTCAGCGCGTTCATAAAGGTCAAGAAGGCCGCGGCAGCGGCAAATATGGAACTTGGATACCTGGACCCGGCCAAGGCCTGTGCTATCATTTCCGCCTGTGATGAGATCTCTGTAGGCCTCGCGAAGAAGCTGTATATCACGGAATTCCCCATCGACGCGCTACAGGGCGGGGCAGGAACATCCGTCAATATGAACGTTAACGAGGTGATCGCCAACCGCGCGATCGAGATAATGGGCGGCGCAAAGGGTGATTACAGCGTCATCGATCCCGTTGAAGACGTCAATATGCACCAGTCGACGAACGATACATATCCGACGGCCCTAAAGGCCGCATGCATATTCGGTTTGAGGTCCCTGAGCGCAGCGATAGAAGGCGCACAGGGGGCATTTCAGGCAAAGGAAAAGGAATTTGCGGGCATTGCCAAGATCGGGCGCACCGAACTGCAGGAAGCCGTCCCGATAACCCTTGGCGCCGAATTCTCCGCATTTGCGGAGGCTTTCGGAAGGGACAGGTGGAGGACCTTCAAATGCGAAGAGCGCCTTAGGTCCGTGAATATCGGGGGTACCGCGGTAGGCACCGGCCTGACAGCTCCCAGGGATTACATATTCCTTGTCATTGAGAAAGTGCGCGAGGCCGCTGGCCTGGGCCTCTCAAGGGCAGAGAACCTGTTGGACGCTACCGCGAACCAGGACGCTTTCGTGGAAGTATCCGGCATATTGAAGGCACACGCCTCGAACCTCATAAAGATATCGGGCGACCTGAGGATGATGAATTTGCTTGGCGAGGTAATACTGCCTAAAGTCCAGGCGGGCTCATCGGTGATGCCGGGAAAATCGAACCCGGTCATACTCGAGGCGGCTGCGCAGGCCGGCATGAAGGTTATCGCGAACGACCTGTGCGTGACACAGGCCGCATGTAAGGCAAGCATGCAGATAAATGAGTTCATGCCGCTTATCGCGCACGCGATGCTCGAATCAATAGATATCATGACGAATACGGACCTGGTATTAGCCGCCCATATTGCCGGCATAAAAGCGGATGTCGCAAAATGCCGCGGGTATCTCGATAGCAGCCCGGCGATCATTACCGCTTTCCTCCCGCTGTTAGGATATAAGAAAGCCGAGGAGATCATAAAAGGATATACTCCTTCGGGCGGCAGGAGCATAAGGGAATATCTTGAAGAGAAACTCGGGAAGGAAGCGGTCGAAAATGCGCTTTCGCCCCGGAACCTTACATCCCTAGGGTACAGAAATGATAAAAACACCTAAATCGCTCAGGCTGCAGATAGGGATATTCGGCCGGACGAACGTCGGCAAGTCGAGTTTCCTCAACATGATAGCGGGGCAGGATGTGGCCATAACCTCGCCGGTGGCGGGTACCACGACCGATGTCGTAGAAAAATCCATGGAGCTCCTGCCCATAGGGCCCGTAGTCTTTTTGGATACGGCCGGTTTGGACGATAAGTCCGAGCTTTCATCGGCCCGTCTTGGAAAGACCTCAAAGATATTCGACCGCGCGGACATCGCGGTGCTGATAACCGAACCGGACGCCTGGTCGGACTACGAGGACAATGTCGTAACGGAACTCAAGAAGAGGGGCATTCCCGTCATCATCGCCGTAAACAAGACCGACATAAAGAAGCCGCGCGAGGATTTCGCCAGGGACAAGTCGTCCATGGTGACACACTGTTCCAGTATAGATCCCGCCGGAAGGGACAGGTATATCTCCGAGTTAAAAAAGTATCTGATAGAGGCATGCCCTGACGATTTCCTGAACCCTCCAGCCCTGATAGGGGACCTGCTCCCGCCGGGAGGCATTGCCGCGCTTATTGTCCCTATTGACCTGCAAGCGCCGAAGGGCCGGCTAATATTGCCGCAGGTCCAGACCATACGCGACGCGCTTGATAACGACTCATCGGCGATAGTAGTGAAAGAGCGTGAGTTCGCCTCGGTCCTGGGGAAAATGAAGGTCCTACCTGATATCGTCGTCTGCGACTCGCAAGTAGTATTGAAGATGGTCGCAGATACGCCGCCCCAGGTAAAATGCACCACGTTCTCCGTCCTGTTCTCAAGGTATAAGGGGGACCTGGCTGAAGCGGCCAAAGGCGCCGCGGCTATCGATTTACTTAAGCCTGGGGACAGGGTGCTTATCGCGGAAGCGTGCAGCCACCACGCGATCGAGGATGATATAGGCCGCATAAAGATACCGCGCTGGCTGAGGCAATACGTCGGAGGCGACCTAAATATTAATTTCTCTTCGGGCAGGGACTATCCCGCCGACCTGAAGGATTATAAGCTGGTGATCCACTGCGGAGGCTGCATGATAACGCGCCGCGAGATGCTCGGTCGCATAGAGAAGGCGAGGGAGGCAGGCGTTCCAATCACGAATTACGGCCTTGCGATATCGGTATCGCAAGGTGTCATAAAGAGAGTCTTGTCGCCGTTTCCGGCTGCACTTGACGCTTACGAAAGGAGTAAGAATAAGAAATGAAATACATCGACGAGGGCAGGATAGAGGGCCTGCTTGCCGAAGCGGGCAAGTCGGGCGAAAGTAAAATAGAGTCGATCCTAAGCAAGGCGCGGACTCTCAAGCGCCTCTCGCTTGAGGAAACAGCCGCGCTTCTCGCGGCTGATGATACCACGGCCGTGAAGAAGATCCATGAAGCCGCCGCATACGTCAAGAATGAGATATACGGCAACCGCATCGTGCTCTTCGCGCCGCTCTATTTCTCGAACTACTGTGCCAACACGTGCCTCTACTGCGCGTTCCAATCCGGCAACCCGGAATTAAAAAGAAAATATCTTAGCGCTGACGAGATTCGCGAACAGGTCGAATGGCTCCTGAAGAGGGGGCACAAGCGTATACTGCTGGTCGCGGGAGAGTCAGGCATCCCCGGCAAATCCGCGGTAGATTATTACATCGAGGCGGTCCAGGCTGCATATTCCGCGCGCGCCGGCAACCACTATATAAAGAGGGTCAATATCAACTGCGCCCCGCTCTCAGTGGATGATTTTAAGAAACTCAAGGCCTCGCAGATAGGCACGTTCCAGCTTTTCCAGGAGACCTACCACGACGCCACATACAGGAAATACCACATCAAGGGCCCGAAGAGCGACCCCGACAACCGCCTCGACGCCATAGATAGGGCATTCGCGGCGGGCATAGATGACGTCGGCATAGGCCCGTTATACGGCCTTTACGATTATAAATTCGAGACGCTCGCGATGATGATGCATATCGAGCATCTCGAGAAGAAGTTCAATGTCGGGCCGCATACGATATCGGTCCCGCGCATAGAGCCGGCGGTAGGTTCCGAGCTCTCTCTGCACCCGCCGTACCAGCTCACCGACGATGAATTCAAGAAACTCGTTGCTGTAATACGCCTTTCCGTCCCGTATACCGGGATGATACTCACGACGAGGGAGACCGCGAAGATGCGCGACGACGTCATAAACCTCGGCATATCGCAGATCAGCGCGGAGTCGAGGGTATCCCCGGGCGGCTATTCCGACAACGAGAAAGCCGACGGCCAGTTCACGACAAGCGACAGGCGCAGCCTCGAGGAGCTCGTGAGCATGCTCATAGATCATAATTACATACCGAGTTTCTGCGCCGCCTGCTACCGCAGGGAGAGGACGGGCGAGAGCTTCATGAACCTCGCGAAGCCCGGCCTCATAAAGGGCATGTGCAGCGTCAACGCGCTCGTGACATTCAAGGAGTACCTCGACGACTTCGCCTCGCCCGCGGTCAAGGAAGCGGGATACAAGCTCATCGCCCGCGAGACCGCGAAGCTCAACGCGAAATCAAAGGAACAGGTCTCGAGGCTCTTCTCGGCCATCGACGCGGGCATGCGGGATGAATACGTCTAAAGACGAATCATATCTCGAGAAGATACTGGCGCTCGAGGACGGGACGCAGCTGAAGAAGCTGTTTGAGCGCGCTGACGCGGTCCGTAAAAGGTACGCCGGCGACGCTATATTATTGCGCGGCCTCGTCGAGTTCTCTAACCATTGCGGCAGGCACTGTTATTACTGCGGCTTAAACGCAACGAACAGATCCCTCGAGAGATACCGGCTATCTGACGAAGAGATACTCGCCAGCGCCGCCAAGATAGCCTCCGAAAATATCAAGACTGTAGTCCTGCAATCCGGCGAAGACCCTGCCCTCGACCCTCAATGGCTCGCCCGCATCGTCAAAGAGATAAAATCAAGGCACGGCATCGCCGTCACGCTCTCTGTCGGGGAACGCCCCCGCGCGGATTACGAATTATGGAAGAAGGCAGGCGCCGACAGGTACCTGTTGAAGATCGAGACCTCCGACAAAAAACTCTACGATTCCATTCACACGGGCATGAGCTTCGAAAACCGCCTGCGCTGCCTGCGCGACCTGAAAGAGCTCGATTACGAGACCGGCTCCGGCATAATGATCGGCCTGCCCGGGCAGACGTTGCGCTCGATAGCGAATGACATATTATTCTTCAAGGAATGGGGTTTCGATATGATAGGGATCGGGCCGTTCATCCCGCATAAAAAGACTGAGCTCGCGGGGACGAAGCCAGGCGACGTCAACCTAGTGCTAAAGACGCTCGCGCTGACCCGCATCGTCATGAAAAAGGTGAACCTGCCCGCGACGACCGCGCTCGGGAGCATGGGAAAGGATTACAGGGCGGAGGGGCTTAAGGCAGGCGCGAATGTGCTTATGCCGAATTACACGCCCGCGAAATATAAGAGGTTATATGAGATCTACCCTAATAAGAGGTGCATAAGCGAAGCGACCGGCGTGTGTGCGCCGTGTATGGCATCGCTCGCTTTTTCTATTGGCAGGACTATCGCTTGAACTTGCGGTTAAATGTCCCGATGAGGCCGATAAGGCCGCTTCCGAGGAGCAGAAGGGATGTTGGCTCAGGTACAGCAGCTACTTCATAACTTGTCGAATCCGATCCTACCGCTATGATATTAGGCGTGTATCCGTTCAAAGTATATACCGAATAACTGCATCCAATGCCCCATGTCCCCGGCTGTTTGATGGAATCCCAGTCATCGAGCTTCGTCCATATGTCCTGGAACCCGTTTGGATAGAATTCCTGGCCGAATGTCTGGACGGTCGTTGCTGCCGACCCGGTCTCGTACGTCCATACGGCCGATACGGACAGCCTGGGGTAAAGGCCCTGGGCGCCGCTGAATTCAGGAACATCAATATACAGCCACGGAGTCTGGCCATAGTCGAAAGTAGTTACTTCAGAAGTACTGCCGGAACCGGCTACAGTATAGACGTTAAAATCAGCATGCGCGTCGGACAAACACGTTTCGAACGCGAGGACTAAAAAAAAGCAAAATACGAATGCGGATAATTTTCTTCCCATTATTCTCAACCCCCAATTGTTAAATGTGAAGCAAGTATACAGCGGGAAAGGGGAGGTGTAAAGAGGAAAATGTTGCGAATGGTAGGGAATAATTAATTACACTAAAGGTTATAATCATATTTAAACACGTATCGAAAATAGTGTTGACAAAAGTAGGTGAATGCCATAAACTACTTACGCTTTAAAGAGCTATAGCCCTAAAGACAATGCGTATCCTACTTTTAATAGCAACTATCTCATTCCTATTCTTCATTCCGACAGAGGTTAACGCCGGTATAAACATCGACCTTAGCCTTCCTCTTGGTTTTAAGTCAATATCCCCGGTACAATTTTCAACAGTAAAAAATGATCGAATAGTCCTGAAGGGCGAGCTGAAAGATGATTTTAAGCTCAAATCCGTTAGGATAAAGGGAGACGATGCGAATATCATAGACAACGGTTTCGAGACTGAAGATATACAGCTGAAGGAAGGCATGAATTCGTTCCTGATCGAACTTACTGACGTAAACGGCAGAAGAAGGCTTGTTTCGTATTCCTTAATTTATGACCCAAAAACTGCGGGTCCTGGCGGAGGCAGCCTAGTTGATAGGCCTATTCTAGCAGTAGATATGATTGCCGAGGGCTATACTTCTCCGCGGCCGAGGAAGAAACTTTCAACCAGAATGATCCGGCGTGCTGAAAATCCCCCGTCTTCCGTAAATAAAAGCAACGCCGACGTAGTGTTTAGCTCCCCGTATACCAACCAGGTAATAACAGAAGATAAACTAAAAATCGGCGGTAGGTTTAATACGAACACCGGTATAAAGGCGATTACAGTTAATGATCAGCCTTGCGAGCTGGAGCAATCTAGCGGCACCTTTAAAGGGCCTATGCTCATATCTCCGGGAGAAGCTCGCACAAAAATGGTCAATAGCGATTCAAAAGATTATATACTCATGAAGGTAGATCCTGTAAGCCATTCCGGCAAGAATGAGCTAATTGTCAAAATCACCCCAAGCGAGGGCAAGCCGTATGAGGACAGGATCATATTTTATTATTATCAATTTTTTGTCGACATGCACACAAACGGGGAATACAGGATAAAAGCAGATTATTCAAATAATGTTTATACCGCACCTATAAACGCCATGATGTACAACAAGGATCTTTTTTGTGACCCTCCCGGAGGACAGTATTTTTCCGGGTGGGAATATCCCGAGGAGAATTACCGGGAGTTTTATTATGACAGATATGTGGCTAACTATTGTAGCGCTATTTTGTTTTATAGCGGTTACTATAATTATGATAGTTATACAGGGCCTTTTTATGTTAACTATTCAAACCGTACGGGCAGGGTTTGGTTTTTTATGAGCCCGAACGAACTCGAATTATTCAAAAATGGGAAAGGCGGAGGTCACTATTCCGAGCAGGATACCATTCAAAGCGCCGAAACCATCCTGACTTTGCATACTCCGCCTTCAAAGGACACCCCTATTATCATTCTTCTGAGGAACTGCCGTTTTATCGAGAACGACCCGTTATTTTCCGAATCTATGTGGGTTGGCGACGAGTGGCACAAGTTGCAGTTGAATCTGGATAATTACAAGGTAAACGGCCAGCCTCTCAGGCCTCTTTGCGGAGACTTCGGAAAAGATATTACATGGGATGACATCGAGGGCAATTGTGCTTATGTTGCACTTAATGATTTCGAGCCCGACAAAGACTTCCTGATGGATGTTGATGTCACTTCTTACGCTACGGAATTTTATGGCGAAGGGAGGGATTGGACGAGATTCTTTACTGCTGATGTGGAATACGGCATTACAGGCGATATCCTCATTGACTCCAACAACGACGGTCTTCTTGGCGGCGAGGACAATGCCTACGAGATGGTCTCTCCGGGATGCGTTTTCTGGGTTAATGATGACGATGATTCAAGTGAATCAACCGTACATCAGGATGACTTGGATGCCGCAAACGATGAATTTGATAAAGATTATGAAGATGATGCTATCAACGGCATCCGAGATCTTGAGGACTTCATGCCATTCAATCTTGCAATTCCTAATATTAATGAATGGGAAAATACCCAGAACGTCAAATTCTACCTCAAAACCGAAGGGCAAGGTAAGATAAGGGTATTTAAGAGAGCAAAGGATATGTGGGAATACGGCGCAAAGACGTATCTTAGCGATCTCGGCAGTTCCAAATTCCAATATCAAGAAAAGATGAAATTCCTCCTTCTGTCCGATGACAACAAAGAAGAGGGCCAGCTTCTCGACCCAGCGTGGTTCGATTCCAACGGCAAATTTTATGGCATATTCGAAGGGGTAGAAAAAGGCCCTCTTAAGCTTATTCTTGAGGTCCAGCTCGGGGAGGGCGATAACAAAAAGAGAGTAGTTCTTGACGAGGCATACCTTACTTTAAAGAATGTGAGGGATATGTATAGATTTGTTAACGTTAGGGATGGCCCTACCGTAGGTAATACGGATGATAAACTAAGATACCGTAATGTAAATTTAGAGAAATCTGACATGTTTATGCTGGATCCGTTATCAATATATATATTCATACACGGCGCCAGTACGCCAGAAAGCGATGCTGTAACCTGGAGCAACACCGTATATAAGCGATTGTATAGAACAGGCTACAGAGGTGGTTTTATTGGTTTCTCATGGAATACAGGAGAAAGACTAGACTTAATTCTTCCTAAATTGATATTTGATAACCAATGGGTGCGTTCTTTTCAGACCGGGCAGGTTTTAGCGGATGTTATAGACAGTACCAAAAATGAATTCAATCATGCTAAAATAAATCTGATAGCCCATTCGCTTGGAGGCAATCTTACTTCGTATGCCCTGAGACTTCTCGCTGTTCAGGACAAGAAAAAATTAGTAGATAATGTATTTCTGATCCAGACAGCTGTAACTGGCAATGCTTTTGCTACCGAGCCACATGTAGATTACTACAAGGATATGTACGTTTATTCGATAGCGAATAATATTACGGGGAAAGCATATAATTTATATTATGTGCCAGACAAACTAATATATTTGTTTTATGAGGATTTAATTGGAGCATGGTGGACCGATTTGTTTCTTGGAGAACCCGGGTTACCCGTTCCACTCGATGATGATTACGAATTATTGCCATCCGATCAAATGAAAGATCTAACCGATGTTGATTATTATAGACATGAAAAGAGCGAGTCGGGAGGAATAGGGAATAAACTCTTGATATCAAAATTATCTAATTTCATGAGCAAAACATACTTCAATGAAAACAACAGGCCGTTTGGGATAAGAGATCATTTAAGTTTTGGGACAGAATATTATTATGATGTAAAAGAGTATTTTGATAGTATAGTTAATCCGATAAATATCGAAAAAAGGAGACAATAATGTTTAAAAGGATATTATCACTAATAGTATTATTATTCTTGTCCAACACCTGCAATGCCTTTCAGTTTCCCAGAGAAATTGAAATAGGGGGCAGCATCCTTGACCGAGACGGCAATCTGTTCACTGATGAAGTTGTCCTCGAGGTTGAACTTGAAACCGTGACTTATCCGGATGTTGTAATAAGTAATTTATTGAAAGAAATTACATCCGAGACCAAAATACTCGAAAAAAGAGTTTACGGCGGCACATTTAACTGGAAATTGCCGGACGCAACATTCTGCAAAATGATCAAGGTCTCCAAAGAAGGCTACTACAAAGACTATAGGTATAATTTATCCCCAAATAAAGACGACAAAATCATCGCAAAGAACCTGATATTCCACCTCGTGAAGAAAGGAACCCCGGCCAAGCTTGAATATACCAATGGCGCGGTAATTCCCGAAATTACCGACAAGAGGTCCTCTGGCAAGCAGTGCGGCTGGTCTTTTTCCAAAAGATGGTATTTCCCGGTTGACGGGGATGTTCCTGTAGACATAGTACTAAGCGTAAACGAAAATAACCAGTGGATCTACACGATGAAAGAACCCGGCGGATTTATTTATTGCCCTGGGCTACCCGCTTATGAAAACTGCACCGATGAACTGTATAATCGTTTCGAATGGATGACCGAAGCCCCGGAAGACGGCTATGTCCAGGCTATTTGTCCTGCCGAGAGAGAAGATAAAGAAAAAGGCGATATTTATTATTATTTCAAGAACACCGACGGCAAATATGGCAAGATATGTTTTAGAGGCTATATCGACTACTTCATCAACCCCGACGGCTCGAGGAATCTTGAGGTGGGGGAGGTGGTTGATAAAGGCCCTCGCAATCCCATTGAAGCAGAATGGCTGGATGAAGAGCTTGGAAGAGATAATTGAAAGAATTTCCTTACGATTTACGTCTACTACCCTAGAAAGGAGACAAACACATGAGACATGCCGCACCCGCAGTCATTATAGGTATAGTGCTGTTCTTGCCAATACGGGTATCGGCCGGAGAAGAACCCACGATCCTAGAGCTCCAGAAAGCCGCAATTAAATACGCAGAGGTAAACCCTGACAAGATAACGACCTGGCGCCATCAGGCGGCAATAAGGGCTCTTATGCCTGAAATAAGCGTCGGCTACGGCAATGATATAGACGCCACAGTAACAGCAGCGACGCTGTCAGGCAGGACCAACTATTACATCGGTCCTGATGACACAAGCAGCAGTTGGGATTTTTCCGCTAAGTGGGACTTGGGAGACCTGGTCTACAACAGCGCGCAGACCTCAATAGATTCACGCTCAAAGCTCATGGTACAGCTTCGCAACAACATCTTATCAGATCTCAACGCTGCATATTTCGAGAGGAAGAAGCTTTTGAAACAACTCGAAAAATATCAGGACAAGGAAAACCCATCATATCTTGAAAGGGAATTCCGAATAGAAGAGCTCACCGCAACGATCGATGGCCTTACCGGGGGATACCTAAGCCGCAGGCTGGGCAATGAATAATATATAAGCAATGGGGACACCCTGCTTACGGCAGGATGTCCCCAAATTTTTAGCTTGACAAATGATACTAATGTGGTATCTTTATACCATGGCCACAAAGCTTGTGACGAGGAATACGGATTACGCGGTAAGGGCGCTGTGTTACATGGCGGCGCGCGAGAGGGAAGAGAAGGGCGGCATCATTACCGTAACCGAGCTGGTAAAGGAATTAGGGATGCCGAGGCCGTTCCTGAGAAAGATACTCCAGAAGCTGAACGCGGCAAAGCTCCTTATATCGAAAAAAGGCAAAGGCGGCGGGTTCAGGCTCGCGAAGCAGGCAGATAAAATATTCATCACCCAAGTAATGGAGATATTCCAGGGGCCGTTCAAACTCAACGATTGCATGTTCAAGCGGAAGATATGCCCCAACAGGAAGGCGTGCTTCATGAGGAAGAAGCTGGAAGCGATCGAAGAGTTCGCGGCCGCGCAACTGAAAAGCGTAACCATCAAGGAGATACTGAATGGACACTAAGATGTTTTGCAGGCAATGCGAGCAGACTTCGCAGGGAGCAGGTTGCACTGCACAGGGAGTGTGCGGCAAGACATCCGATGTCGCAATATTGCAGGACCTCCTTGTAAATGCGCTGAAGGGCATCGCCATTTACGGCAATATGGCTCGCGAACTCGCCGTAAGGGATAAGGAGGTCGACCTCTTCATAAAGGAAGGCCTTTTTACCACGGTCACGAATGTTAATTTCGATCCCGAACGTCTCGCGCAATCCCTGGCTCGCGCCTATGAGATAAAAGAAAAGATAAAGCGCCACTTCCGGCAGGCCTATAAGAAACAGAACGGGAAAGATTTTAACGGAAAACTTCCCGCTCCCGCGGACTGGAAGCCGGCGGACGGCCTGTCGGGGCTGATAGAACAAGGTAGGCAGGTAGGCGTCCATTCATGGCCTGCCAAAGACGAAGACGCGCGCAGCCTCCAGGAACTCCTGCTTTATGGCCTTAAGGGCATGGCTTCCTATGCCGACCATGCGTCAGTGCTCGGACTCGAAGACGAAGAGGTAAATTCATATTTTTACAAAGCGCTTGCGAAACTGGCCGAGGACAACCTTTCCGTAGAAGAGCTCCTCGCGATGAACATGGAGTTCGGCAAGGTCAATTTCAAATGCCTCGAATTGCTGGACAAGGCGAATACAGGGCACTTTGGCAACCCTGACCCAACTGCGGTCAAACTGGGCGTAAAGAAAGGCCCCGCGATAATCGTGACAGGCCACGACCTTCTTGACCTCGAGCAGTTGCTCCGTCAGACCGAAGGGAAAGGTATAAATATCTACACGCACGGCGAGATGATGCCGGCGCACGGTTATCCCGCGCTGAACAAATACAAGCACCTTGCCGGGCATTTCGGGACGGCATGGCAGAACCAGCAGAAGGAGTTTGACGGCGTGCCCGCGGCATTCCTGTTCACTACGAATTGCATACAGAAGCCGCGCGATACATATAAGGACAGGGTCTTTACGACCGGCCTTGTCGCGTGGCCGGAAGTTTCCCATATACCCGGGTTTGACAAGAAGGACTTCACTCCCATAATAAAAAAGGCGCTTGAACTCGGAGGGTTTACGCAGGATAATATACAGAAAGAAATACTGGTCGGTTTCGGGCACAACGCGGTACTCAACGTTGCCGGCAAAGTGATCGAAGCGGTTAAGGGGAAGAAGATACGCCATTTCTTCCTGATAGGCGGATGCGACGGCGCGAAACCTGGCCGCAATTATTACACGGAATTCGCGCAGAATGTCCCGAAGGATTGCGTGATACTGACGCTCGCGTGCGGGAAGTTCCGCTTCAACGCGCTTGAGTTCGGGGATATCGGTGGTATTCCCAGGTTGCTGGATATCGGGCAGTGCAACGACGCCTACTCTGCGGTGAAGATAGCCCAGTCGCTTGCGGCCGCGTTCAAATGCGGGGTCAACGACCTGCCGCTGTCGATCATACTATCTTGGTACGAGCAGAAGGCGGTCTGTATCCTGGTAACGCTGCTCTCGCTCGGCGTGAAGAACATAAGGATAGGCCCGTCGCTTCCGGCGTTCGTTTCGCAGAACGTGCTCAAGGTGCTGGTGGAAAAGTTCGGGGTCAAACCCATAACAACTCCCGATGCCGACCTGAAGGCGATATTGGGATAAAAGGAGGGCAAAGAGATGGCATTAGTAGGGATAATAACGCTGCTGTGGATGAGCCTTCTGCTGGCGGTAAGCTATTTCGTCTTATTGACCGCGGAAAAAGCTCCGGAAAGGATCAAGTCGTTCGGAAAGTTCGTAGGCGCAGTGCTGATAACGGTAGCGCTGGTGATCGCGGTGAGCGGCATAGTGATGCTCGTTACGGGTACTAATCCCATGTCGTGCCCGATGATGGGCGGAATGAAGGGCGGCATGATGAGGGAAGGGAAGATGCCCTGCCCGATGATGAAGGGCAGCATGAAGGGCGGCATGCAGGCTCCTGCCCAGCCCCAGGACGCATCACCGATCAAGTGCCAGTAAGATAACGGAAGATATCAGGGACGGTTCTCCGCATAGCCCAAGAACCGTCCCTTTCCCTGTAAACCTTTTTCCCTCCCGCACGTCTAACAGGTAAAGGGTGAATTTTTGTCTTGACAGTCTGAAATGTATGATATATCATACTAATCATACATTTGGAGGTTATGATGAGGGAAAAGATCATCGAGGGCCCGGCAGGAGAGTTTCACAGCGTCGTGACTGTCGGCGAGAGGGGGCAGGTAGTCGTCCCGGCTGATATAAGGAAGTCCCGTAATATCAAGTCCGGAGACAGGCTTGTCGTCTTTTCGAGGCGCGACGGGCCGATAGGGCTCGTCCCGGCGCAGGAATTCAACAAATTTCTCGTAGAAGCGACGAAAGTGATGTCGAACCTGAAGAGGCAGCTATAACAAAGTAAAGACGTGAAAAGATACCTTTTAATACTCATAGTTATTTCTGCGCCGCTATTCGCAGGAGCGTTTTCCTACGCCGAAGAGGTATTTACGTGGGAGGACTGCGTCAGGGAAGCCGCGAAGAATAATCCCGACCTTGTCTCCGCGAAGGAATCCGTCAACAGCGCCTCGGCTGACAGGTCGATAACCGCGAGCGGGCTTTTCCCGCAGGTATCGGCCGACGCGGGAGTTTCGAAGTCAAAGAGCGGCTCGGGCGGCGGCTCGGGCGCATCAAGCAGTTCGACAAATAACTATAATTACGGCGTTAACGGCAGCCAGCTTATCTTTGACGGTTTCAACACCGCGAACAAGGTCAACGCCGCCGCCGAAAACATAAAGGCCGCGCAGGAGAGTTACAAGTTCACATCGTCCGACGTAAGGCTGAGGCTTCGCACCGCTTTCATCGAACTGCTGAAGGCGCAGGACGGCCTGCGTATAAAAGAAGAGATATTCACGCGCCGCAGGCAGAATTATGAACTGGTAACGCTGCGCTACGAATCAGGCCAGGAGAACAGGGGCTCGCTCATGACGGAACAGGCTAATCTCGTCCAGGCCAAGTATGACGTGACGCAGGCAAAGAGGGATATCGAGCTTGCCAGGCGCAAGCTCACAAAAGAACTTGGCCGCTCCGAGACAGCGCCGCTGGTCGCGAAGGGCGATTTTGCGGTAAAGGAGCAGGTGCGCGAGATGCCGGATCTTGCCGCCATCGCGGAGAACAACCCGTCCTTAAAGCAGCTCATAGCACAGAAAAATGCCGCGGTCTTCAACCTGAAATCCGCCAAAGCGGAGTTCATGCCGGAGATAACCGCCAACGGCAGCGCAGGACGCTCGGACACGAGCTGGCCTCCCGACAAGGACAACTGGTCGATAGGCGCGGCGGTATCGTTCCCGATATTCGAGGGCGGTAAGAGGATAGCCGACATCAATAAAGCGAATGCCCAGTTGAACAAGGCGAAGGCCGACGAGAAGAGCGGGCTCGACGGCGTAATCGAGACGCTGCAGGACAAATGGACATCGCTCCAGCAGGCTATAGATAATGTCGATATACAGAAGCAGTTCCTGTCCGCGAACGAGGAGCGCGCGAAGATAACCGAGGCGCAGTACTCGATCGGCTTCGTATCGTTCAATGACTGGATAATCATAGAAAATAATCTCGTGGATGCAAAGAACTCGTATCTTAACGCCCAAGCCAACGCGCTGGTTGCCGAAGCGAACTGGATCCAGGCAAAAGGAGAGACCCTCGAAAATGTTCAATAAAAAATGGAAAGTATTCCTCGTAATAATCGTAATCATAGGTATTGCCTCGTATCTCGTGCTGAAGCCTAAGAAGAATGCGGATATAGGCGAGGAAATGAAAGAAGTGAAGGCGGCGATAGGGACGATAGAAACGTACATCTCGACGACGGGCTCAGTGCTGCCGCAGAACCGCCTCGAGATCAAACCCACGGTCAACGGGCGCATTGACAAGATCCTCGTAAAAGAGGGAGAGAATGTCAAAACCGGGCAGACGCTCGGATGGATGAGTTCCACGGAACGCGCCGCGCTACTCGACGCCGCGAAAGGCAAGGACGAGGCGACCCTGAAATACTGGGAAGACGCCTATAAGGCCATACCGCTGCTTGCGCCGATTGACGGCGAGGTGATCGTCTCGACGATACAGCCGGGGCAGACAGTCACGACAACTGACGCGATATTCGTCCTGTCGGACAGGCTCATCGTGCGCGCGCAGGTCGATGAGACCGACATTGGCAAGATAAGGTTGGGGCAGGAGGCGGTGTTGAGCCTCGACGCTTACCCTGACTCCAGGATCAAGGCGGTGGTCGGCCATATCTATTACGAATCGGAGACCGTGAATAACGTCACTATATATAAAGCGGACATGATACCGGTTGAGGTGCCATCGTACTTCCGGTCGGGAATGAACGCTAACGTGGATTTCATCGACCAGAGGAAAGAGAATGTGTTGACGCTGCCCTTGGACGCGGTTCGCATTGATAAGGAAGGAAGTTACGTGCTATTGGGCCAGGGCCAAGGCAAATCACCTGTCCGCCGAGCCGTAACCACGGGGCTCTCTGACGAAGACAACATAGAGATAGTGTCCGGCGTTACAGCCGACGATACGATAGAGATAAGGTCTAAGAAATTCATTTTGCCGGCCAGTTCGTCGGGCGGCAAAAACCCGTTCATGCCCCAACCGAAAAAAAGATGATAGAGTTAAAGAATATAAGCAAGACATACGCGAAGGGCGAGGCGCAGGTCCGCGCGCTGCGAAACGTTTCGTTGAAGATCGAGGCGGGAGAATTCGTCGCGATAATGGGCGCGTCCGGCTCGGGCAAGTCCACAATGATGCATTTGATGGGCTTGCTTGACAGGCCGGATTCGGGCACATATCTTCTCGGAGGCAAAGATGTAACGAAGCTCTCCGATGATGAATTAGCCGCGACGAGGAACCGCCTTATAGGATTCGTATTCCAGCAATTTCACCTGCTGCCAAGGATGACTGCGCTCGAGAACATCGAACTCCCGCTCATATACGCAGGTAACAGGCACTTGAAGGACCGCGCGATGGAAAAGGCGAACGATGTCGGCATCGGAAATCGCGTCCGCCACAGGCCGAACCAGATGTCAGGAGGCCAACAACAGCGTGTCGCGGTCGCGAGGGCGCTTGTCAACGAGCCGCTGATAATTATGGCCGACGAGCCTACCGGAAACCTGGATTCAAAGAGCAAAGGCGAGATAATGGCTATATTGAAGGGCCTCAACGACCGGGGCAAGACGCTTATAATGGTCACGCATGAGGACGATATCGCCAATTACGCCAAGAGGATTTTAAAAATGCGCGACGGGGAGATAATCTCCGACGAGCTTAATTGCAAAGATCCTGTCAAATGCAAACCCTCCGTTGATGCGGAACTCGTGCAGCAATCGCTGTCCAAACAGGAGAAATTTTTCAGGCGGGCGGAGTTTTTGGATTATGCGCGGCAGGCGCTAAGCGCTATGTACGCGAACAAGATGCGCACGTTCCTTTCGGTCCTCGGCATATTGATAGGTGTCGCTGCGGTCATCGCGATGCTCGCGATAGGGCAGGGCGCCCAGTCATCGATATCGAAACAGCTCGCGTCGATGGGCTCAAACCTGCTGCTTGTAATGCCCGGTTCGACGCGGCTGCACGGCGTCGCGACAGGGACCGGCGCCGTCACGAGATTCACGTTCGATGATATTGATTCGATCAAAAAACTGACGAACGAGGTGAGCCGCGTATCACCGTCGGTGCGGGGCAAAGGGCAGGTCGTATACGGCAACAAGAACTGGAACACCACCCTCGAAGGCCAGGGCCTCGACTATCCTGAGATGCGCGCGGCGGTACCCGATGTCGGAAGGTATTTCAACGAAGGCGAACTCCGGCTCAGGGAAAAGGTCGCGGTGGTCGGCAGGACCGTTGTCCGCCAGCTTTTCGGCGATGAGGACCCTGTCGGTAAGACCATAAAAATCAACCTGCAGAATTTCAGGGTCATCGGCATCCTGCCGGAAAAAGGCGCCATGGGCCCGAATGACCAGGACGATACGATCGTCATCCCGATAACGACCGCGATGTACCGTGTCCTCGGCAAGGAATATATAGACACAATATCTGTCGAGATCAAGGATACGGACCAGATAGAGGACGCGCAGGAGAAGATAAGGAAACTCATAATAAAGGAACACCGGCTGGGTAAGGACAACGAGGACTCTTTCCAGATAAGGGATATGTCCGAGTTCAAAAATATGCTCACATCTACGACAAAGACGATGTCCCTGCTACTTGGCGCTATAGCCGCAATATCGTTGCTCGTCGGCGGCATCGGTATCATGAACATCATGCTTGTATCGGTTACGGAGCGCACGCGCGAGATCGGGCTGCGCAAGGCGATAGGCGCGCGCAACGTTGACATTATGATACAGTTCCTGATCGAGGCGGTGCTGATAGCGTTTATCGGCGGCATAGCCGGGGTCGTATTGGGCGCCGGCATATCGTCTCTTATCGCGGCGTTCGCCGGATGGGCGGTCGAATTGTCCGCGTCTTCAGTCGCGCTCGCGACGGGTTTCTCGCTCGCGATCGGCATAATATTCGGCAGCTGGCCCGCGCACCAGGCGTCGCAGCTCAATCCAATAGATGCCTTAAGATATGAATAAAGCACGTCCCCAAATGTTTCGCTCGCTGGAGTACCGCAACTTCCGGCTATTCATAGCCGGGCAGAGCATATCGACGATCGGCACATGGATGCAGTCGGTCGCGATGAGCTGGCTCGTCTACAAGATGACCGGTTCGGCGCTGCTGCTGGGCGTCGTCGCTTTCGCCGCGCAGATACCGACATTTGTCTTAAGCCCGTTCGCGGGAGTCTTTGCCGACAGGTATAACCGCCACAAGATCATCGTCGTCACGCAGGTGTTATCGATGATACAGGCCGGCATGCTCGCCATATTGACGCTTTCAGGGCACATCACCGTTTGGCAGATAGTCGCGCTGGGTTTTTTCCTTGGATGCGTCAACTCGGTCGACATCCCGGCGCGCCAATCCTTCCTTATCGAGATGGTCGAAAGGAAGGAAGTCCTCGGCAACGCGATAGCGCTAAACTCGGCGATGTTCAACGCGTCGAGGCTGATCGGCCCGACGTTAGCGGGCATCATCGTAGCTATAGCGGGGGAGGGGATCTGCTTCCTCGTCAACTCGCTGAGTTTTATCGCGGTCATCGCGAGCCTGCTGATGATGAGGATGAACAAGGTAGAGCGGAAGATCCCCGAAATGCGCGTCATGGACGAGCTGAAAGAGGGCGTGATATACGCCTACAATTCCAAGCCGATACGCATGATACTGCTCCTCCTGAGCGTCATAAGCATGCTCGGCATGTCGTATATCGTGCTTATGCCGGTATTCGCGAGCGATATACATCACGGAGGGCCGGCTACCCTGGGATTCATGATGGGAGCTGTCGGGGTGGGCGCGCTTATTGCGACCCTTTGGCTCGCGTCACGCGTGAAACCTCCGACGATAGAAGGGACAGTGCCCTACGCGGCCGCGATATTCTCCTCAAGCATAATTTTGTTCGCCTTGTCCCGCGTTTTGTGGGTCTCTATCATCCTGCTCATGATAACGGGCTTTGGATTCCTCGCGACGACGGCATCTTTCAATACGATCATCCAAAATATGGTCCATGACGACAAGCGCGGGCGCGTAATGAGCCTCTACGCGATGGCGTTCATCGGAATGGCGCCCATCGGAAGCCTTTTAGCCGGCGCAATAGCGAATAAACTGGGCGCGACAGACGCTTTGCTCATCGGAGGGTTCTCCTGCCTCTTCGCCACGTTCGTTTTTTACCGCTTGACACACCCCCGTATCTAACGTAAAATACTCACTTGCATAGCGTTATAGTCAAATAATGCCCGCTACCTATGAAAAAACAAGAAATTATCCTAACGATCGCTGTTTTATGCCTTTGCCAATGGTTGGTCCATGGCAGCGCGTGGGCTTTTAGGCTCGGAGAGATCGAGGTAAAGCCGCATGCAGCCGTGTATGAGACATATGATGACAACATAACGTATGTAAAAGAAAACAAGATCAGCGATTACATAACGAAACCGTCGGTTGGCGCGACCCTTATCTACGAGGGCAAGACCACATCGATAGCAGTGGACGGTAACTACTACCACGAATTCTATATCGATAATTCCGGGTTCGATAATAACTCCGGCGACGTGACCGCCGAGTTGAACTCGGAACTCTCGAAATACGACAGGATATCCCTCAGGGATTCGTTCTCAAAGACCTATGAGCCGCGCAGTTTCGAGGACCAGTTCGGTTTTATCGGAGAAAGGTACGATTCGAGCAGGAACCGCGTGGATTTCGGTTATGCCCGCGACGTCTCCCAGCATTTCGGCATCTCGACGCGTTACTCGAACGAATATAACAGCTATTCCCGCGACGACATCGCCAAATCGTTCCTGAATTCGGGCGGGGTGGAAGGCTCGTATATCGTAAGTTCCGATCTGACCTTTTTCACCGCGTACGATTATTCCCGCCGCGATTTCGACGAAGGCCCGCACGCTACGACAAATACCTGGTCCGGCGGGTTCCGCAAGTTCCTGACGAAGCAGGTCTATGTCAACGCGTCGACCGGCGTGGATTTCATCAAATCCTACGGAGATACCGATTACACCAAGCCTTTCGGGTTAATATTAATAACCGACGATATTAGTGACCGCACGAATGCCAGCCTGATGTTCTCGAAACGGTACAGCACGATATCGTACTCGGAGGATATTTTCGACCAATGGCAGGTCTCGACGTCGTTAAACCATGAAATAACAAATAAGCTGACCGGCACTGTTTCGGCTTTTTACGGCCAGGGCAAGTATATCGCCATGGAGCAGGAAGATAAGTTTATAGGTTCCAGCGCCGGATTGTACTATGATATCAACGACAAATGGAGAGCGAGCGCAGAATATTCGTATTCCAAGCAGAATTCCACGTCTTCATTCAGCGAATACCGCAAAAATACCGTCACATTAGGCCTGAAAGCGGAATTCTAGTCCGGAGAACATGCTCAGACAACACTCGGACATATTCAAGAAGTTACTGATCTTTGCGGATGTTTGCCTGGCCGCGGGGGCGTTCATCGCGGCATATTACTTCAGCAACGAGATGAGGGATCTCTACCCGCTGAACGACTACCTGCGGCTGATGCCGTATTTTGTGGGCGTATGGGTCGGGCTGTTTTATTTCCTCGGAATGTATAACTCGTTCAGGACTAAGCCGCTCCCGGACGTGATATCGATAGTATTTGAGACAGCGTTCTTCGGGTTTGTCGTTTTCAGCAGCGTTGTGTATCTCGTGAAGCTGCACGACGTCAGCAGGGCGTTTGTCTTCATGATAATAGTCGTTTCGGCGGCGCTGTTCGTCATGCAGAAGATGATCATCGTCATCACGTTCAGGCACCTGCGCCGCAAGGGATATAACACGAGGAATGTCCTTATCGTCGGGACGGGCAGGCGCGCGCAGGACTTCGTCGAGAAGGTCAAGAAGCACGGCGAATGGGGTTTTAAGATAGTAAAGATGATAGACGAGGAAGAGTTCGGCGACATGGCGAAGATACTGCACCGCAACGTCGTCGACCATGTCGTTTTCGTCGTGCCGAGGCTCTGGTTCGAGAAGATAGAGGACCTCATCCACCTCTGTGAGACGGAAGGCATCCCTGCGAGCGTAGTCGTCGACCTGTACGAGCTGAAATTCGCGCGCGCGAAGCAGACGGAATTCCTTGGCACCCCGATGCTGACGTTCGAGTCGGCGCCGGACAGGGCTTGGGAGTTATTGGCGAAACGGATCTTTGATTATGTGACATCGGCGATCGGTATTGTCGTGCTATCGCCGTTGTTTTTGGTGTTGGCGGTAATAATAAAAGCGACGTCGGACGGGCCGGTATTTTTCAAGCAGAAACGATGCGGGCTCAACGGGCGCAGGTTCACGCTGTATAAATTCAGGACGATGGTAAAAGGCGCCGAGGAGAAGCTGGCCGACCTGCAGAAATATAACGAGATGAAGGGGCCTGTTTTCAAGATGAAGAGCGACCCGCGCGTGACGCCTATAGGGAATTTCCTGCGCAGGTCGAGTTTGGATGAGCTCCCCCAGCTCTGGAACGTGTTTATGGGCGAGATGAGCATCGTAGGGCCGAGGCCGCCGATACCCGCCGAGGTCGATAACTACGACAACTGGCAGCGCCGCCGCCTGAGTATGAGGCCGGGCATCACATGCCTCTGGCAGGTAAAAGGCCGGAACGAGATAACGGATTTCAACGAGTGGATGCGCTTGGACCTGGAGTATATAGACAATTGGTCCGTCTGGCTGGACCTTAAAATACTGTTCACAACGATACCCGCAGTATTAATAGCGAAAGGAGCAAAGTGATGAAAGAACTGGCAATAGTCATATCAATAGCGGCAGTATGCGCATTTGCGCAGTGCGCGAACGCGGATGAGGCCGCAAAACCGATGAACTTCGCGCAGCCGAAGGCGGCTGTGCCGCAGGAAGCGGAGACTGTCCCCAATGCAGATACTGCGATCGCTGAAGCACCGGCGCCGGCTACGCAGGATTACAGGGTAGGCAACGAGGACATCCTCGATATTGCGGTGCTCCAGCCCGAGCAACTGGCGCTGACGGTCACCGTATCACCGGACGGATCGATAACATTCCCGTATATCGGCAAGGTGGACGTGAAGGGGAAGACGCCTTCCGAAGTGCAGGATGAGATACAATCGCGCCTCGCTGACGGTTACCTGAAATACCCGGTGGTCTCCGTAGCGGTCAAGGAATCGCGCAGCAAGAAATTCTACGTATACGGCGAAGTACTGAAACCGGGCACGTATTTCCTTGAGGACAACATGACCGTAATGAAGGCGATATCGACCGCGGGCGGTTTCACAAAATACGGTTCGTCAAGCCGAGTGAAAGTCCTGCGGCCGAAGGCCGGCGCCGCGGGTTATGAAACGATAAAAGCAAACATGAAGCTCATAATGAACGGCCTGGCAAAGGATATAGTGCTTGAACCCGGCGATATAGTCCAGGTGGAAGAGGGCGTATTCTAAAGGAGTGTCCCTAATTGACACGTCCCCATATGACACGTCCCCTGTTCTCTGTCATAATACCCGCATATAATTGCGGGGAGGTTCTGGGCAAGACGCTTGAGGCGCTGGAGCGCCAGACCGTGCCGGCCGAGGATGTTGAGGTCATTGTGGTCGATGATGCTTCTACCGACGGCACGCGCGCGATCGCGGAACAATTTTCACAGAACGGGTCCGTAAAATATTTAAGGAATGACGAGCGCCTCGGCTCCGGCGTGGCGCGCAATAAGGGGCTCGATAACGCGGCGGGCTCCTACATAATGTTCCTCGACGGCGACAACGTCCCGGAAAAAGACTGCCTTGAGCAGCACCTGGATTTCCATAAGAGGTTCCCCGGCCCGCATGTTGCGGTTTTAGGGAACCCGCAATACCCGGCGGATATCAAGACGACGCCCCTGGCTAGGCTCGATGACGTCGGGCTGGCGTTCAGGCGCCTGAAACACGGCGATCATTGCGGATGGGCGGATTTCTCGTCGATGAACATCTCGCTGAAAAAAGAGTTCCTGTCCGAAAGGTTCAACGAGAAGATATTCGCGCGGACTATAGGATTTGAAGATACGGACCTCGGCTTCCGCCTGCATAAAAAGGGCCTGGAGCTCGTATATAACGAAAAGGCGGTCTCGTACCATTATCATTTCAGGTCGCCGCAGCAGTTCCTGGAAAAGGTCCGTAAATACGGCGCGGCATTCCGCCTCTGGCTCGGGTCGGGGGACAAGGAGCTCCTTAAGGAGACGGCCTTCATCGGGAAGTACCTTCCCGAACGCGGGCCAAAAATGTCGGCGAGGTACGCGAGATATACCGCGCAAAAAATATTGATCAACGACATGACCATAAATATGTTCCTGTCCCTGGCGAAAAAATTGGAGCGAAGCAGTGGATCTGCGAGCTCATTCATATACAGGCGTTTATTCAATTATTATTTCCACAAGGGATACTACGAAAGTAATCCAACGTAAAAAGGAGGGCGTAGATGGACCGTTATGAGATGAGCGCGCGTGATAACCTTAGGATAATATTTAAAAGGAAATCGTTGCTGCCGATATTTGCGGTGCTTTCGCTGGTATTCACGACGATATTCCTTTCGTTCTTCCTGCCGAAGTACAAGGCGGAGGTAAGGTTGCTTGTCGCGAGCCTACCGCAGGTAGAGTCTAACTATTATTCGCCGATACCCGCCTTCAGGACTGTGGATATCGCGAGCACTGTCAGCGAGGTCATAAAGAGCAGGGACCTGCTAAGGGAAGTCACGGTCACTCTCGGGCTCGATAAGCGCACCGATGAATTGAAATATTCCCCGCTTGGATGGAAAGCGGTCAAGCTGACGATGGATAATGTCGTCACCCCGGTGATGTCGCTGTTCAAGAGGCCGCTTACCGAATCGGAGAAGCTCGAATTGTCGATAAACCGCCTCGCGAAGATGGTGAAGATCGACAGTATCGAGAGGACGGATGTCATCCGCGTCGCGGCGATCGACTATGACCCCGTGATGGCGTCAAAGATAGCGGACGCGCTGACGAAGCGATATATACTGTTCAACATGATGCAGCAGATGGACGAGTACCGCACAAAATACGGCGAGAAGCACCCGAAGATAACGATACTCGAGAACCAGCTGAAGGATATCCGCGACGAGATCGCGAAGGGAACTGTCGGCTTCAGCGAGGCGATGAGCAGCGGCAATATCAAGGTCATCGAGCAGGCCTCTGTGCCGGCATGGCCGAGCACGCCGAACAAGAAGATGGCTTACCTTGTCACACTCGTGCTGTTCATCATCCTGAGCGTAGCCGGAATGTTCGCGATGGAAGTGCTGGACCATTCCGTAAAGACGCCCGTCGAGATAGAAAAATACCTCAGCTTGCACGTGCTTGCTTCCATACCTTCACTGAAGACAAGGATGGCCGGCGACCTCGATCCAAAGATGGACGATTCCTATTACGGCGCGTATGAGATGTTCGCCGGGCGGCTCCAGATACTCGTAAAGGAAAGGCGCCCGATCTGCTTAGCCGTGACGAGCACGGAGAACCAGGAAGGGAAGAGCGTCACCGCGAAGGATATGGCGGTCATACTGAGCAAGCGTTCGCACATAAAGACGCTGCTGATAGACGCGAATACGAAGTCGCCTTCGATGAACAAGCTCTTCGGCGTCCCGGAAAATCCCGGGCTCAGCGACGTGCTCGAGGGGGATATCTCCATCGAGAAGGCCAAGAACACGATAAACGAGAATCTCGACGTAATAACGGTGGGAAGGGCGGATTCGAAGGCCGCGTTCAAGGCCGACAAGGTACGCCACCTGATAGACGAAGCCAAGAAACATTACGACCTGGTCATATTCGACACACCTTCGATGAAGAGCTCTGCCGCGGCGCTGCTCGTGTGCAAACAGGCGGACCTCGCCATCATGGTCGTGAAAGAGAGCGCGACAAGGCGCGAGGTAATAAAGGACGTGCTGCGCAAGACCGAGAGAGAGGGAATAACTTTCCTTGGGGCGGTCCTGACGAACCAGAGGTATTTTATACCGGCTTTCATATACAGGCATGTTTGATAAGAAAAAACGCGACGATTTCAGGAACACGGCATTCTCGTTACTTGTTTGCACGGCGATAGGGGCGGTATCGGCGATATCGGGCATGTTGCCGCTCCGTTTCGTGCTCACGATGGGCGCGGGAATGCTTGTCGTCGTCATGTCGCTGTTTTTCCGCGACAAGAAGCTGTATTACCTCGCGCTGCTGGTGTTCTTCCTGCCCATAAACATCAACAAGGCCGTCTTCAGGATAGACAGCCCGATACCGTCGCTCAGCGACGTATTGCCTTTCTTTGCCACCGATGTGTTCCTGGCGGTCCTTTACGGCCTGTGGATCGGCAGGATGGCGCACAGCACCGAGAAGGGCCATAGGAAGATAATATGGATGACGCCGGTCCTGTTCCTGATGCTCGCGATGATAGTCGCGGACATCCTCTCGCTGGTCAACGCCGTCAGGTTCGACCGTTCCTTTATCGAGATAGCGATGATGGCAAAAGCCGTCATCGTATATTTTTACTTCATAAACAACATCAACTCGATGAAGGAGATAAGGGTCATAATCATTACGCTGGCGATCGGACTCATGCTGCAGACGGCGATAGTCGTCATGCAGGTCTATTTCCGCGACACGCTCGGGCTCTTGTACCTCGGGGAGCTCAAGTCCCCGTACCTGTCATACGAAGAGGAGCACCAGATATTCAGGCCGTCGGGGCTTTTCGGGCACCCCAACCTGTTCAGTAACTATCTCGAGTTCCTCATACCGCTGATGTTCGCGATGGCTTTCATCCGGAAGAACGGTTTCCTGCGCAAACTTGCCACCGTCGCCATGTTCGCCGGCGGCTTCTCGCTAATATTGACGCTGTCGCGCGGAGGGTGGGTCGGCGTTGTGGTCGCGTGCACGCTCCTGTTCTTTGTAATGACGGCCAGGAACATTTATGAGCAGAAGTTCTTCTTCAAGACATTGATGATAATCCTTCTGGCTGTGGGCATCCTCGCCGCGTTTTCTCCGAAGATATACAAGAGGATAGTCTCGCGCGACAGGGGAGCCGCGACGTCGAGGGTCAGCATGTTTTACGTAGCGACCGAAATAATAACCTCGCACCCCATCCTGGGCGTCGGCATAAACAATTATGTCGAGGTCATGGAGCAATACGACGAGACCACCTCTCGCATATCGCGCGGTTTTAAATTCCCGATACATACCGTTTACCTGGAGTATTACGCGGAGACAGGTATCCTCGGGATAACCGCGCTCCTGTCCCTGTTCTTCGTGATAATCGCGAGGGGCATATCGGATATCCGGAGGTCCAGGGGATTCCTGTTCAGCCTGAACATTGGCGTTGTGTTCGGGTTTGTGGCGTATGCCATACACGCGGTCTCCGACATGAATTACCCTTCAAGGCTGACAGTCTTCGCTTTTTTTGCCGCGTTGTCCACGATAGTCCACTACGCTATCAGGGACAGGATAACGCTGGCCGATGAATAAGTCGGTAGCGAAGAACGCTATCATCCTGACCGCGTCCGAAGCCTTCAACATGGCCTGCGGCATAGCGGTGATAATCGCTCTCGCGCGGGTATTGGGCGTCGCCGACCTCGGGCTCTTCACGTTCGCGTATTCGGTGGCGACGGTAATATACTTCGCCAGTTTCTTCGGGATGAACGACTACGCGATAAGGGCCATCACGAGGGACCCGGATAAGGCAGGCGCGTACTTTTACAATATGCTGGCGTCGCGCGCGGCGCTTATCCTCGCGGGCCTGCTTGTGATGGAAGCCGTGCTGAGGGCGGCGGGATACCCGGCGGCGAGAAGGACGCTCATATACCTGGTAATGTCGCCGCGCCTGGTAGAGTCCCTGATGTTCTCGTTCTTCGCGCAATTCAGGGCTTTCCAGGAGATGAAATACGAGGGGATACTGCGCGGGTCGCTCTATACGGTATGGACCGCGGCGTCCATGTACGCGATATTCAGGTTCAGGAGCATAGGCGCGGTCGCGCTGGCGCAGCTGGCCGTATATTTGTTGTTTTTTATCATAGGTTTTGCCGTAACGAAGCGTTTCGTGGCGTCAAGAAGCGCCATAAGGCCGGTCTCCCCTAAGGAGTGCAGGTCGCTCTTAAAAGGCAGCGCTAACATATCCGTCATACAGCTGCTGATCGCGCTTTACGTCCAGACGAATACGATCCTCCTGAACTTCTTCAAGGGTGACGAGGCGACCGGCATTTACGCGGCGGGCTTCCGTTTCGTGAGCGTATCAGGCATAATAGCGGTGAGCATGACGCAGGCGGTCTTCCCGCACCTGACCAATATCGCCTCGGGTAAAGACGCCGCGCGGCTCAAAGCGGCGGTTGCGAAGACGCGGAAATACCTGTTCTGGCCGGGTTTCGCGATCAGCGCGGGAATATTCGCGCTGGCGCCGCAGCTTATAGGGCTTGTTTACGGCGCGAAGTTCGAGGGCTCCGTACTGCCGTTGTATCTGATGGCATTTACCCCGGTCTTCCTTTTCTTAAATACCGGAAATAATTATATACTTTATACGCTGGACAAAGAAAAGACGTACCTGAAGATCCTGTCCGCGGTGATCGTTTTCGCGATAGCGATAAACCTCGCCTTGCTGCCGAGGTTCGGCGCGGCAGGCGCGGCGATCACTACGCTGGCCCCCGAGGTTTTATTTTTCGCGATATTGAGCGTGGCGGTAAGGAGGTCGCTTAAGGCCGCATGAATGAATCTGAGTTCTGGGACAAGAAAGCCGAAGGCCCCGCTAAATATTACTATGGCCTCGTAAATAACCCCGACGAGAAACTCTACCGCATGCATGTATTTGCGCTCTCGCTGTTAGGGGATGCCTCGGGGAAAAAAGTCCTGGACATGGGCTGCGGGCTCGGCGGCAACTCATGCTGGCTCGCGAAGAAGGGCGCGGCCGTGTCCGCGATAGACATTTCCCCGGTAAATATAGAAAAGGCCGCCGGATGGGCGGCGGAGAACGGCGTGAAGGTCGACGCGCGGGTCATGGATTGCGAAAAACTCGCGTTCGCGGATAAATCGTTCGACCTTGTATTCGGCTCTTTCATACTGCATCATATAGATATAGAAAAGGCGGCCCCGGAGATACGCCGCGTGCTTAAGGGCGGCGGTAAAGCCGTATTCGTCGAAAATTCGGGCGATAACCCGCTGCTGATGTTCTTCAGGGACAGGGTGCTGCCGGTCTTCGGGCTGAGAAAAAGCTCTCCGTCGGAATACCCGTTGACAGCGGCAAGAGTGCGCGCCGCGGAAAAATACCTCGGAGAAGCAACAGCGCATTACCCGGAACTGGTTTTCTTCCGGCTGTGCGCGTCGTATTTCTTCAGGGACGCTCATTGGGCTTGCGCGTTCTTTTCGTCGATAGACGACATGCTGTTTTGGTTCAAGTCGGCAAGGAAGTTGTCATATTATAAAATACTGGAGTTCACGCTAAAATGAAAAAGAGGACGACTCTCGACGAGACATTCGCCAACATGTGGGGCGATTACACCTTTTGGCTGAAACTCAACCACAAGAAGGCAGGAATCGCCTCTTACTTAAGTTTCCTGCTGCTCCCGGGTACTTATGCCATCTACATTTACAGGATAGCGCACTGGTTTGACGGGCTCAATATCCGGCCGGTCAGCAGGATCATGCAGAACATCGACATCATGCTTACCGGGACGGATTTAAACCCCAGGGCCGATATAGGCAAGGGGTTCATAATCTTCCATACCCCCGGTTCGGCGTTCACTGGCAAAATAGGGGAGAATTGTGTTACGGCGGGCGCCTTCAAGATCGGCGGCGACGGCTCAAGCGGAGATGTAGGCGCCGGGCCCGGGCTCCCGGTAATAGGCAATAACATCCAGCTCGGCGTGGACGTATTGATACTCGGGCCGGTCAAGATAGGGGATAATTGCTGGTTCCTTTCGCGGGCCACCGTTTACAAGGATATTCCCGCGGATTCGATAGTCGCGGGCACCCCTGCGAGGGTGATAGGCAAGGTCACTCCCGGCGCAAACATGTACGAAAGAAAGCAATAATGTCCATTACACAGTTAATAACATATATCCTTGAGGATAACCGCCGCAGGCGGATATTCATGCGCAAGAGCACTTCGTTCCTCGGCCTGCTCGCCGGCCTGTTCTCGCATATATCGATAGCGACCGGCACCTACCGGCTATCGCATTATTTCTTCTGCAAACGGCTGGGGCTGATATCGAAGTTCTTCTACGCGCTTAACATCACGCTCTTCGGGCTGGACATTTCCCCGATGTCGGAGATAGGCCCCGGGCTGGTGATATGCCACCTTGTCGGCAACATCATACACGCCAAGATAGGCAAGAACGCGCTGCTATACGGGCAGAACGTTTTCGGCGGCGGCACAAAAGAGAATGACAAGGGCTGGTACGGAGGCCCGATAGTCGGCGACAACGTAACGATGTATATCGGCGCGAAAATACTCGATACCGTTAAAGTAGGCAATAACGTGTCGGTCGGCGCGGCGTCCCTGGTGCTTGACGATGTCCCGGACAATAAGGTCGTCGCCGGCGCCCCCGCGAGGGTAATCAGGGAAAATAATGGCTAAGGACCTCTCGGTCATAATAGTGAACTGGAACACGGGCGCGCTCCTGCGCGACTGCGTGGAGAGCGTATATCGCGAGACCAGGGAACACCCTTTCGAGGTCATAGTCGTCGACAATGCCTCATCGGATAACAGCATCCCGCTCGTCGAAAAGGAATTCAAGGACGCGATCGTCATAAAGAACGGCAAGAACCTCGGCTTCGCAAAGGGCAATAACATCGGGGCCGAAGCCGCTGAAGGCAAATATGTCATCCTGCTCAATCCCGACACAAAAGTCCTCGACGGCGCGCTGGACAAAATATGCGATTATCTCGAAACCGCCGCAAATGACGTCGGGGCGGCCGGGCCGATGCTGTTGAACAAGGACGGCAGTTTCCAGACCGAGCAGGGCTTCAGGTTCCCCGCGCTCGGGACGGCGTTCGCTCAATATTTCTTTTTGAGCCGCATATTCGGCCTGCCGGGGATATTCATGAACCGCCTGCCCGCGGCGAAAGTGCCGCGGCGCGTCGACTGGCTCTGCGGCGCGTGCCTCGCTTCGCCGAGGAATATATACAAGGAAATGGGCGGCCTCGACGAAAAATATTTCCTCTACGCCGAGGACATGGACCTCTGCTATCGCCTGAGGGAGAAGGGGTACAGGTCGGTCTTCCTTCCCGGCGCGGCCATAATGCATATCTCAAAACAAAGCACATCGAAGCAGGGCGAAGAAGTGTCGAAATACCAGATAGAGGGGCTTAAGGATTTTTTCAGGACAAGGAATCCCGCCTGGAAGTACAAAGTATTCAAGGACATCCTTTTCGGCGGGTTGGCGGCGCGTTTTCTTGCGTATTCAGTGGTATCGCGCGAAAAAGCGCGTTCAATGAGGATGCTTCTCAAATATGTCTATTCGTGAGGTCCGGAACAGCAGGGACATGTTCCTCGCGACGGCGGCTGATCTCGCGTTAAGGCCGTTCGCTTTCCTGGTGTCTTTATTCAGGGGCGAGAGGAAGGGGCGCGCGGCCCCGGACGCAGAGGTAAAGAAAATCCTGATAATGCGCGCCGATAACATAGGCGACGTTGTCATGGCGACCCCGCTTGCGCGCGAACTGAAGAGAACGTTCAGGGACGCGAAGATCGACATGCTCGTAATGCCTGAGGCGGTGTCCCTGTTCAAGAAGAATCCTAATATTGAAAATGTCATACCGTACCGCGGTTACCGCACGATCGCGCAGGTCAGGGCAAACGGCTACGGCCTCGCGATAGAGCCGAGGGGGGACATCAGGTATATATTCTTCCTGTTCCTGGCAGGCATAAGGCGCCGCGCCGGGTTTGACCGCGCCGGGGGGGCATACATGCTTACGGATGTGGTTCCGTATGAACCCGGAATGTCCGTCTGCGAAAGGAATATGGAGATCATCAGGTATTTCGACAAGGGTACCGGGGCCGAGGAGCACACCGAACTGTTCGAGACCGAGGCAGGAGCTAAAGAAGCCGATGCCCTGCTCGCGGAGATCGGCGCGGGCAAGAGGATAGCGGGAATATTCCCGTGTTCCAAATTTGCGGCGAAAGAATGGGAACCCGGAAAGTTCGGCATACTGGCGAAAAAGCTCTCGGATGACGGCTTCTTTCCCGTGATATGCGGCGAAAACGGGGAGGCGGAGAAGTGTAAAAAAGCCGCCGATAGCTCCGGCGGCAGGGCCGTCGATTGCGCGGGCAAGCTTTCACTCGAGGGGCTCGTGAGCCTGATAAAGAGGTGCGAATGCATCATCGGCAACGACAGCGCGCCTGCCCGTATAGCGGAGGCGCTCGGCGTCCCGGCTGTCGTAATATACGGGCCGATGGACCCCGATATCGTGAAGCCGTGCTTAAGGCCCGGCGTTAAGTTCAAGGCGGTCTTCAAACGGCTGCCTTGCTCGTTCTGTAACAGCATGAAAGTCCTTCCGGCGAGATGCCGCGGAAGGGCGGTGCCCGAGTGCCTCGAGAAGCTCGAGGTGGAGGAAGTGTACTCCGCGTTGCGCGAGTTGACGGCGGGAACGGCCTCGAAATGACCGACTTAAGCATCTCGATAGTTAATTACAACAGCCGTGAGGACCTGATAGGGTGCCTGGAGTCAATAAAGGATCAGGGACAGTCCCCTGCGGGGACAGTCCCTACGTGGGTCATTGACAACGCTTCGACAGAATCGATCCGCGATCTCGAAGAGAAATATAAATGGGTTGATTTTATTTACAACAAAATCAATATAGGCTTCGGCGCGGCGAATAACATCGCGATATCGCGCTCGGATTCAAAGTACCATCTCGTGCTCAATCCCGATATCAGGATAAAGAAGCAGGCGATAGACGAGTTGGCCTCGTTTATGGAAAAAAACCCGGATGTAGGCGTCGCGGGGCCGAGGCTCGTATACGGGGACGGCAAACTGCAGTATTCGTGCCGCCGCTTCCCGACTTTTACTACTTTTGTTTCGAGAGGGCTCTTCCCGGAGAAGAAAACGAAGGCGATGGCGGATTATCTCATGCTCGATAAGGACCACAACTCCGGCTTCGACTGCGATTGGGTTCTCGGCAGCTGCCTTATGGCAAAAAAGTGCGTCCTGGACGGGCTGAAGGGCTTTGACGAGTCATATTTCATGTATTACGAGGATATAGACCTCTGCTACAGGGCAAAGAAGGCGGGTTTTCGCGTCGCTTATGACCCGTCGGCCGAGGCAACGCACACGTATAAGCGGGAGAGCGCGGGCGGCCTGTTCAATAAGCTGAAATACCACCACGCGGCAAGCGCAATGAGATTTTTCGCCAAGTATCTCGGCGAAAGAAAATGGGGGACTTTCATATGATAAATTTTTTGGCGGCGGCATTAATTATGGGGGCTGCGATCGCGCCGCAGCAGGAGGCCGTAAGCGCGGCGCAGTCCTCGCGCAGCTTCGGCACCTACATGGGCGGCGTGCTCGGGGTATGGGCCCCGATAGAGGTATACGAAAAAGAGATACCCTACGCCAAGGACCTGAATATCGGCATAACGCGCCTGAACACCGACTGCTGGGACGAGCTCGAGCCGTCGCGCGGGAAATTTACCTGGGAGAAGCTCGACAAGATAGTGGACCTTTTGCGCCGCAACGATATCGATATACTCTTCACCGTGCCGATATCCGCTAAATGGAACGCGAGCGGCGGGCCGGTCCGCGTCAATAATTTCGACATAGGAACAACGCACTTCCCGGCGAAGGACCTCGGCGACATCGAAAAGTTCTGCGAGGCGCTCGCGACGCACTACAAGGGAAGGATAAAATATTACGAGGCGTGGAACGAGCCGGACCTCTTCATATTCTGGAGGGGCAAGCCCGACGTCAAGGAATACATCGAGGTCCTCAAGAGGATGCACACGGGCCTCAAGAGGGGCGACCCTGACTGCAAGGTCCTCGTCGGAGGGATCGCCTATGCGCTCGACGACACCTTCATGAAGGGGCTGATGAACGGGGGCGCGTTCGACTATTTCGACATATTCAGCATCCACGGCTATTCGAAGTCCGAATGGGATTTCCAGAGGGCGCTGACGAACACGAAGAACATCATAAAGTGGTCGGGGAAGCCGAAACCGCTCTGGGTGACCGAGGTCTCGACGACGCCGGATTACTTCAGGAGCAACGACCGCGTGAAAGAGGAGAATGACAAGGCGGAACTCCTCCCGAAGCTCTACGACCTCTTCTTCAGGGAGGGCGTCCAGGTGGTCTTCTGGCACACCCTGCGCGACTGCGGCACCGAGCTCGGCCTGCCGAAGGACTTCGATTTCGGGCTGATGACGTCGGACTACAAGAAACTTCCGGCATACGACGCGCTGAAGAAATATACCGATAACGCGATAATGAAAAGGTAGACATGGCGGAATACGACAGGAAAAAACAACTTTTTACGATACTGGCGTGCGACCTCGCGGTCATATACGCGAGCCTCGCGCTAGCGGTCTGGGCTTCGGTGAAGACAGGCCTCATAACCGGGTTTGAAAATGGCGTAAGCGCGCCGCAATTCCTGTTCATGGGGCCGTATTTCCTGTTCGTCTTCAAGAGCGTCGGGCTCTACAAAGAGAAGACCGGCATATTGCATATAAAGGAGACGATCTCGATATTTAAAGGCGTCCTTTTCGGGTTCCTTTTCGTTTTCCTGATATTCTTCCTGTTCCCTGAGTTCTCAGGCCTGCACAAGTCGCTCTTCTTCTTTTTCGTATTCATGATGTGCCTCATGCCCCAGGAGCGCCTGCTGCTGCGCAAATGGACGCAGAGCCTGCATGAGAGGGGAATAGACGTCACGAATACGCTTATCATCGGAACAGGGACGGTCGCGCAGAGGCTTGCGCTGAAACTGCACCAGACGCCCAAGATCGGTTTTAAACCAGTCAAGATCATCGCGGACGCCTCGCAGCTCCAGAAGACGATAGACGAGAAAGAGATAGGCGCCGTATTCATGGCCGAGCAGGACCTGCCCTACGGCCAGGTCCTCAGCATCATGAACTACTGCGCGGCTAAGAAGATACCTTTCAGGTTCGTGCCGTACATATATAACATGCCCATAGACCTCATCTCGATGGACGATATCGAGGGGATACCGGTCATAGGCCTGCGTAAATACAGCCCGCACTCGCTTTACGCGGCGTTCAAGCGGCTCGTCGACATCGCCGTATCGTTCGTCCTGCTCGTACTGACGTCCCTGATCTGGGTATTGATAGCGGCGGCGATAAAGCTCGACTCGCCAGGGAAAGCCGTATTCAGCCAGAAACGCGCCGGACAGAACGGCAGGCCGTTCAGGATAATGAAATTCCGCACGATGTTCGCGGAGGCGTCGAGGTACGACTTCTCCCCGAAGGATTCCGGCGACCCGCGCATAACGAGGGTGGGGCGGATACTCCGCAGGACCGGGCTCGACGAACTGCCCCAGCTTGTAAACGTCCTGAAAGGCGATATGAGCCTGGTCGGCCCGAGGCCCGAGATGGAATTTATCGTAAAAGAATACAGCGAGATACAGAAAGAGCGCCTTAAGGTCAAGCCCGGCATAACGGGGCTCTGGCAGATAAGCGAGCACCGCAAGTCACCCATCCACGAGAACATGGAATACGACCTGTATTACATCGAAAACCAGAGCTTCTTGCTCGACCTCGCGATACTCCTGCGCACATTTTTCTCGGTTTTCGGCCTCAAAGGCAAGTAAAATGTGGTATAATTATTACTTAAGTTAAATGCTGTCTTTAATTTAGGAGGGTAGACATGGACGAAGTAACTTTACGGGACTATCTGAAGGTCCTTTTCAGGCAGAAGTGGGTCGTCATCACGTCAATATTGACGGTGACTATAGTCGTGGGGCTCGGTTTGTGGATCAAGACCGAGACATACACGGCGACGGTAAAGATGCTTGTAACCGCCCAGAAGGGGGTGGAGTCGCCATTTTATGGCCCGCTGATGAATATGCAGAACGTGCAGGTGGCGCTTACACAGAGCGAGATAGTCAAGTCCAACCCCGTCATGGAGCGCACGCTGAGGGCTATCGGCCTCAAACAGCTCGATTTCGAGAAGAAGTTCGCGAGCCCGCTTCGCAGGATGATGATAGATTGGAATATCGCATCGGTAAATAAAAAAATCGCCGAGATGGCGGCAAAGATACCCGATGAGAATATCAGGGAGCAGCAGAAACAGAACGTATTCGTTCGCCTGGCGCTCGAAGAGCTTAAGCAAAATGTCAAAGTCGAGCCGATACGCGACACGAACCTGTTCACGATATCATACAGCGATTTCGACCCGGGCATCGCTTCGGGTGTGGCAAATATCATCAGCCGTTCGTACGTCATCTTCGACCTCGAACAGCAATTGGCTGAAATGCAGATGAAATACGGCGACAAGAACCTCGCGGTAATCCAGCTCAGGGACAGTATCAACCAGATGGAAAAGAGCTTAAACGGGCAAGTATTGCCGAATATCGAAGCGATAGGCCCGGCAAGCGTAAAGATAGTCGAGCAGGCGATGCCGCCGATGAAACCGACCGGCCTGCCGAAGCAGTTGACTCTCATCCTAGCGTTCTTCATGAGCATCTTTTTAGGCGTCATGCTTGCCTTCGGTTTCGATTATATGGATCAGACGTTCAAGTCGCCGCAGGAGATCGAGAGCACGCTTAATATGCCGTTTTTGGGCGCAATCCCGTTGAAGCCGAAACCTCAAGATTACGAGCACATCTCCGACCAGTTATGCTTTGAGCTCAAGGACAGGAAGCTTAAGTCCCTTATGATAGTCGCGTCCTATCCGAAAGAAGGCATTACCACGGCTATCGCAAACCTCGCGAGGAGCATTTCCAACAAATGCAGGCCGAAGGTGCTCGTAATAGACGCAAACCTTCGCAAGCCGGCTATCCATACCGCTTTCAAGATAGCCAACAAGGCAGGGCTTGTGGATGTCCTCGAGGGGACCGTCTCCTTTGATGAAGCGGTAAATAACGTAACCGCCAATCTTGCCGTCCTGACGAGCGGAAAGATAAACCTGAATCCGGGCACACTGCTTGAATCGCAGAAGATGGGCGTCCTGATAGACCACGCCAAGCAGGAATATGACGTGTTATTCGTGGATTGCACAAACCTCAGGGAAGCGAAAGACGCCATAGTACTGAGCCCGCACGTCGACAGCGTAGTCTTTATGGTCGAAGAAGGCCGCACACGCCGCCAGGTAGCAAAGGAAGCGGTAGAGGCCATCTCCAAGGCAAAGCCGGTCTTTCTCGGCGCCATATTGGGCAGTAAGCGGTTCGTCATCCCGAAGGCGATATATGAGAGGGTGTAATTTCCTCTTGCTGGCCACATTCGCTATGATGCCCTTCGGGGCGCACGATAGTCTGCTTAGTGATGTCCCTAAGCCAAGGATAATCGCCCCTTGCGATACCGTAGACATCACAGGCAAGAGTACTATTGAATTCAAGTGGTATTCATACATGAGAGCTACCGCGGCAAAAGGCGGATATTTCGACCTCAGGATCTTCAAAGGTACCGATATGTATGAAAGCAACATGATATTCAAGCAACAGGTCGACCCCCAAAAGAGCAGTATAGAGGTAGATGCCAAGCTCTTCGAACCCGGTCAGGCCTACTCATGGCAGATAAGGCAGGTCAAGTACGACCTACGCAAGAGTGATTGGGCGTATGAGACGTTTAAAATGGTAGGGGGAAATGAGTAAAAAAATAGTTGTATTGTGTCCGGGATGGGCTAAGACCGGAGGGCCTGAGGCGCTCCACCAGCTAGTCAATAAGATCGACGCCAATATCTGCTATTACGGGGAAAGAAATGACATTGTTATCGGATATTATAAAAATCACTATAATGTCCGCGAGGCGAAGATATCGGATATAAAGGATAATATCCTGGTATTTCCCGAAGTAGTTGACCCGAAATACGCTGTTTCATTAGGGGCCTCAGGCAACTGGGTATGGTGGTTGAGTGCTAACCGGAATTACCCGGCACGCGACTATGCAGGGATAGGCAATCTCTGCCAATCGGAATATGCGGCATCAATTGTCAGACTGCTGAACGGAAAATTCCTTTACCTGACCGACTATATAAGCAATTTTCATGCAGAGGAAAGTAGCCGCGGACAAAAAAAGAAAGATATTATCGTTTACGGGCCAAAATCCGCCTTCTTTGCTTTCTTGCTTAAGGCGACTGACAGCCGCTTGCCTTTGGAGCCCATCATAGGCAAGGGTAAAGACCAGACAATAAAGATGCTGTCTTCATCGAAGATGTATATTGACTTTGGATGGCACCAGGGCAGGGACCGTATGCCTCGCGAAGCGGCTTTATACAACTGCCTTGTTATCATGGACAGGCTGGGCGCCGCCGATAATGACGTGGATTATCCGCTAAAAGACGAATATAAGCTGGATATAGAAGATATTAAAGGCGCCGCGGTGTCGCTGAAGAAGTATCTGAAGGAATATGACGAGAGAATAACGGATTTCAGCGCATATAAAGATTGGATAAAGAAACAGGAGGCGCAATTTACCGGGGAAGCAGAAGAGTTTACCGAAAAAGCGGAGGAGCCGTCATCTTATTCAAACGGAATTCTAAACGAGGATATCGATAGATATGTCCTCCTAAAGCAGAGAGAATCCTTTTATCACCGAAGGGTAAATGAATTGATGTCAAATAAAGTGATGAGGGGCGGTTCTCTCGCGTTAAGGCTCTTATTGAATCGCCTAAAAAGATAAATGACAACGAAATTCAGCGCGGATAAGAAACGACTCATAACAAATTTCTTTAGCCTCTCGTCAGTAGAGGTGGCTAATTATATATTTCCGCTCATCACATTGCCTTACCTGGTAAGGGTGCTCGGGCCCGACAGGTTCGGGCTTATAGCGTTCGCGCAGGCATTCACGCAGTATTTTGTCCTGATTACCGATTACGGTTTTAATCTCTCGGCTACAAGGAATGTCTCTATACACCGCGAAGACACAAATAAAGTATCAGCGATATTTAGTGCCGTGATGTTGATAAAGGCATGCCTTATGATATTTAGTTTCGCGATATTTTCCGCGTTTATATTCTCGATACCGAAATTCAGGGCTGACTGGCTCTTGTATTATTGTGCATTCGGCCTTGTAGTAGGCAATGTCATGTTCCCGATATGGTTGTTCCAGGGGATGGAAAGGATGAAATTGATCGCGCTGCTCAATTTCCTTGCCAAGCTTATATTTCTTGCCGCGATATTCATCTTCGTAAGAAAGCAGGGGGATTATATACTTGTGCCTTTGATAACGGCGGCAGGCGCGGTCACCGCGGGTATTATTAGCCTTATATTCGCTCGCAAATACTTCGGCATACGCCTTGTTCCTGTATCGGCAAAAGAGATATCCCATGAAATGAAAGAAGGCTGGCACATCTTTATTTCTACAGCCGCTATAAGCTTGTATACAACAAGCAATACCTTTATCCTTGGCCTGCTTACGAATAACACGATAGTAGGCTACTACAACGCCGCCGAAAGGATAGTCCGCAGCGGGCAGCGCCTGTTCAACCCTATTTCGCAAACGATATATCCTCACATAAACCGCCTTGTGGCGGATTCAAAGGACAGGGCAGTTGTGTTCATTAAGAAGGCGTTATTAATGATAGGCGGAGGGAGCTTCATCGTATCGGCTGCCATATTCATCCTCGCCGGTCCGATCGTCAGGATAATACTTGGCCCGCAATTCGCGCAATCCGTCATAGTGCTTAGGATACTTGCTTTCCTGCCTTTCGTGATAGCGCTAAGCAATATATTCGGCATACAGACGATGCTAACATTCGACCTAAAGAAACAGTTTTCGAAGATAATCATTGCGGCGGGGTTGATCAACATCCCCACGGCGATATTATTAGTAACCCTGTACCAGCACGTAGGACTTTCGATCGCCGTGCTGGCTACTGAATCATTTGTGACCGTATCGATGTTTTATTATCTACATACTAGGGGCATATTAAAGACCGGGAGAACACATGCGTAAGTATGATTATATAATCGTCGGCTGCGGGCTATACGGCACGGTCTCGGCGGAGCGGCTAAAAAGCAAAGGGAAGAAGGTCCTTGTTATCGAACGCCGCGACCATATAGGCGGCAATTGTTTCTCGTATGAACACCCGGGCACGAATATCGAAGTCCATAAATATGGCACCCATATATTCCATACAGACAATAAAAAGGTGTGGGATTATGTAAACAGCTTTGTCGAATTCAACCGCTACCGGCACCGTGTATTGACCACATATAAAGGTAAAGTATATACGATGCCGATAAACCTCGGCACAATAAACGCCTTCTACGGCCTCGATCTTAAACCGTCAGAAGTGGGGGACTTCATTGCGTCCAAGCGTGAAAATATCAAAGATCCTAGAAATTTGGAAGAGAAAGCCATTTCGCTTATCGGGAAGGACCTTTACGAAGCATTCATAAAGGGTTATACCATGAAACAATGGAATTGCGATCCAAAGGAACTTCCGGCCGAGATAATAACGCGGCTTCCGGTCCGGCGATCCTATAACGATTCCTATTTCAACGATTATTACCAGGGCATTCCAAAAGCGGGATATACGGCAATATTCAGGAAGATGCTCAATGGCATTCCTGTCGAATTGAATACCGACTTCTTTGATGATAAGGAGGGTTGGCTGAAACGCTGCAACAAGCTTATTTATACAGGCCCTATAGACAAGTATTTTGGTTATTCTCTTGGTCGCCTGAAATGGCGTTCGCTTAAATTCGAAACCGAAAATCTCAATATTGATGATTTTCAAGGAACGAGTGTCATGAATTATGCAGATAGCGAGATTGCGTATACAAGGATACATGAACCGAAGCATTTACATCTTGAAAAGGAACACACATCGACCGCTACAGTAATCGTGCGGGAATATCCCCATATTGACGATAATGAACCGTATTATCCGGTGAATTCCGAGTCTGATAAAGTTCTCGGTGTTGAATATAACAAATTGGCAGCAAAAGAGAAGAGGGTAATCTTCGGTGGCCGTTTGGCTGAGTATAAGTATTATGATATGGATGAAATTATTGAAAGTGCCTTGAAGACAGAAAATAATGACTGAAAAAGGGTCAATGTATGCGGCATTAGGTAAGATTAATCTAAAGATAATAGAAATATAAAAATGGGAATAATATAGAATGGACATTTCAATAATTATAATTAATTGGAATTCATTTAAGTATATAGTTAAATGCCTGCAATCAATATATAATGCAAAATCAAAGGTTAATTATGAGATTATTGTGTTAGATAATAATTCCTCCGAAAGAGACATCGAAGATTTAAATAAATACTTTAAAGATGTAAGGCTAATATTGAATAACATGAATGAAGGATTTGCAAAAGGTAATAATAAGGCAAGCAAATACGCAAAAGGGAAAGTTCTTATATTTTTGAATCCTGATACCCTATTAAAAGATAATGTATTAGATGGAATATTCGGGATAATTAGTGATGACAACAGAATTGGAATCGCGGGTCCGAAAATAATAAATACTGATGGAACTATTCAAAAGGAAGCAGCAAGATATTTACCGACGCTATTTTCGATGCTATGCAATATATTGCTTCTCAAGAGAATATTTAATAATGTAAATATATTTACAGAATATATTAAAAACTATGAATTACCGCAAGAAGTTGAATTTATATCTGGGGCTTGCATGGCAATAAGGAAATCTCTTTTTCATGAATTAGGAGGGTTTTCAGAAGATTATTTTATGTATTCGGAAGATGACGATATCTGTAATAGAGTGATAAAGGCAGGTATGAAGAATTACTACTTAGCCTCAAGCAGCATTATTCATATAGGTAGTGCTTGCAGTGATAAAACTTATGATGCCAAACTATTCGAATGCTGGTTTTTTAAATCAAGAAGAACTTTTTTCAGGAAAAATGGCTATTTTAAGTATCTGTCCATAAATGTAATTTATATAATTGGAGGAGCTTTTAGGATAATAATTGCTTATACTTCAGTTATGTGTGAATTAGTAATTAAAGGCAGGAAAGAGAGAGTTGATTACTACAAGACTATAATTAACAAGTATAAGAGAATTATAATGTTAGGATTCGGCATAGATATAATAGGAAAAGATTGCTTATGAATAATAACAAGTTAATTATAGCATTGCTTTTAAGCATTGTAATATCTTTAATGTACTTAGATTTGCCCACCCTTATATTTGTTTTGTTAATCCTAGGAATAGTAATATTTGTTATATCAATATTTAACATCGAAGGCGTCATACTAGTAATTACCTTATCAAGGGCGACATTAGATTGCCTACGCGATGTATTCAGAATAGGCCCAATTAATATAACCAGTTTCTTCTCAATATTTATTATATTGTTCGGTATCGTATATTTCTGTTTAAGGATGAGAAGTATTAAGTATTTAAATATATTTATGCCTATATTAATATTTCTAGGTATTTGTTTTGCAAGTATATTTTACTCGCCAAGTAAGACGGGAAGCATTGAAGAATTTATTAGGATAGCAAGTTATGTAACACTATCACTTCTGATAGCAAATGTATTTAATACAAAAGAAAAGATTAAACGATTTATAAAGTATTATTTTGGATCACTAATTATCCCATTGGCAGTAGGATTCTATCAATACTTTATGAAGTCAGGGCTTAGTTACTATGGGTATAATAGGTTATATGCAACCCTACAACACCCTAGTTCATATGTGAAGTACCTGAATATATTTCTGATTATTTGTTCTGTATTTATGATAATGTCAAATAAGACAAATAAAAGCAAGAAATGGTGCTATTGTTTATTTATAATATTGCTTTTTCAAATATTTGCTACCTTTACTAGGGCGGGTTGGATAGAGGCAGTAATTGGGCTGTGCCTTATCTTCTGGTTTACTCGCAGGAGATCATTAATTATAGCTGTGCTGGCAGGAGTAGTAATACTATTTTCACTGCCGTTTGTTAAGGAAAGGTTTTCAAGCGAAATAAAATATTTTCATACAAATACGATCGAATTGCCTGCAGAAGCCTATTTACAGGGATCGATTAAAAGCAGATTTCAATTTAATGAATTCCTTTTTAAGAAAATGTTCATAAAATCCCCGCTGTCTGGAACCGGGATAGGAAGTTTTTATTATTACTATGCTCCAGAATATTTTGGTATTCAGATTGAGTCCCACGGAGATCTTACGAAGCTTTTGGGAGAAGTCGGTATAATTGGTACAATGCTTTTTATATTTGGAATGGCAAGAATAGGTTATTTTATATTTATTAAACTGAAATATGTAAAGGATTATCTTTTATATAATATTATGTTGTCCGCTGTATGTTTAATTATTTTAAGGATATTCATTCAAAATTTTGACGCAGAATTAAGGTTAGTCCTGGTTCAGTGGTATTATTGGTCCCTTTACGGTATAGCATTGGCGTGTTCCCATATATACGGAGAAGAAGAGGCAAAAGAAAATATATCAAGGAATTGTTGACATAATATGAAGATTATAAAATACGTGATTGTTTCGCCGGTTAGGAATGAGGATGAGAGTATAGCTAGAACAATAGAGTCAGTTATATCTCAGACCATAAGACCTATAGAATGGATTATTGTAAATGACGGATCTACGGATAGAACAAAGGAAATCGTTGAAGAATATGCAAGATTAAATTCATGGATAAAATTGGTTAATCGAGAAGATAAAGGTCATCGCGCGGGAGTAGGGCCCGCACAGGCGTTTAATGAAGGATTGGGTTATATAAGTAAAGAGTATGAGTTCATTATTAATTTAGATGGAGACGTGTCGTTTGAACCAGAATATTTTAAAAATATATTTAGTAAATTTGCGCTAAATCCGAGACTTGGAATAGCAAGCGGAAAGTCATTTTATTTAGAAAATGGTAAAAAAGTGCTTTACAGATCTGCGGACTATTCTACTATGGGGCCTTCAAAAGTGTATCGTAAGGAATGCTTTATTGATGTTGGTGGTAAGCTTGCTGAAAATATTTGTTGGGATATGATAGATGATATAAAAGCACAAATTAAAGGATGGGAAACAAGAAGTTATAAAGATATTAGTTTTATACATTATAAGAGAATTGGTATTAAGCAAGGTAATATGATAAAAACTCACATGAAATCTGGTCAAATATTATATACATTTGGATACCACCCTATATTTATGATAGGGAAGGTTATTTATAGAGCTATTGATAAGCCGTATGTAATTGGTAGTTTAGCAATGATGTATGGGTATCTATTATCGTGGATTAAGCGCGTAAGAAAATATGATGATAATGAATTGATTGAGTATTTGAGAAAGAAACAGATGGAAAGAATGAAAATTAAATGGTTTTGATTTTTATAAAAGTAGACAAATTCTTGTTATGAATATTCTTCATATTGTCCGCCAGTTTTATCCATGTGTTGGTGGAGTTGAAAAATATGTATTATGCTTGGCGCGAGAACAGCTAAAAATCGGTAATAAAGTATCCGTACTAACACTGAACAAAAACTTTTGCAATAATGAAACCCTTACTGAAGAAGAGACATACGAAGGAATAAATATAAAGAGAATCCCATTTTGGGGAAGCAGGAGATACCCAATAGCCATATCATGCATAAGATATCTGGATGATTATGATTTAGTGAATATTCATTGTGTAGATTTTTTTATCGATTATCTCGTACTAATGAAACATTGTCATAACAAAAAAATTATACTTTGTACTCACGGTGGGTATTTTCACACAAAGTGGCTAAGAATATTAAAGATTATATATTTTAATACAATTACTCGGGCAATATTATGTGGATGCAATAAAATTATTGCCAACAGCGAAAACGATTATAGGCTATTCTCTAAAATTACTAGCAATATTAATTGGGTTAATAATGGAGTAGAAATAGAGAAATTCAACGTTCTAGAAAAATACAGGGAAAAGAGCTCTCTCCTATACGTAGGGCGTATTGATGAACATAAGGGCATAGGTAACCTTATAGGAACAGTAGCTGTATTGATTAAAAATGGATATGCGGTAAATCTAAAAATAATAGGTTCTGATTGGAAAGGGATTAAATGTAAACTAGAATCAATCGCTGATAGCTTAAATATTCGTAATTCTGTGATATTTATGGGTCAATTGACTGACGCAGAACTATTAAGAGAGATGGTAAAAGCTAATATATTTGTATCTGCTTCGGAATATGAGGCATTTGGTATCTCGGCAGTTGAAGCCATGGCTTCGGGAACGCCCTGCGTATTGAATGATATAGAATCATTTAGATATTTCATAAATAATTCAAATAGCGGATTAATTGTGAACTTCAGTGACCCAGAGAAAGCCGCCAAGGCCATTTCTGAATTCTTAGAAATGGATCAAATAAAATATAATATGATGAGTATGAATGCAAAAGAATGGGCAAAGCAATACTCGTGGAATAAGGTAGCCGAAAGAATATTATGTATATATAAAGAGGTACTATGTAGTAAATGAACGTTCTCGGAATTAAATATAATAATCTGGAATTCAACGACTCCATTAAGCAAGCATTATCAATAGTAAATGATTCTAAAAAATCCAACTTGTTTTTTATTAATACCGATTGTTTATATAAGGCCCAAAAAGATAAGGAATATAGAGATATAATAAATACTACATCTTTAGTCTTGCCTGATGGTATCGGACTAAAATTGGTTACGATGTTGTTTGGGGGTAGGATGAAAGCAAATTGTAATGGAACGGATTTATGTCCAGTATTGTTAGAACGCGCCGCAGAGAAGGGGTATAAAATATATTTTCTAGGCAGCAAAGAAGGAATTGCGGAAAAGGCGGCAGAAAATGTTCGAAAGCTTATTAACGAAATAAAGATAGTAGGGACGAACCATGGTTATATAAAAAAAGATACAGAGGCTATAAAGACAATTAACGAATCAGGGGCCGATATTTTATTTGTTGCTATGGGTGTCCCTTTGCAGGAAAAATGGATAGTAAGAAATAGAAATAGAATTAACGTGAAATTGTGTGTTGGCGTTGGAGCATTATTTGATTATTTATCCGGGAATAAGCCGCGTGCTCCGATAATTATGCGTAAAATGCATTTGGAATGGTTTTGGAGGATATTTATTGAACCTCGTCGAATGTTCAAGAGATATATAATCGATGGTTTCAAATTATTGGGGATAATAATGAAAAATATAGTATTAGGGTATAAATAGTCATGAAGAGAATAGTTCTGTTGCTTATTTTATTAGTATTGGCTGAAAGAGCATTATCTGCCACAATAGTATCCACCATTGACAATAAAGCAACCGCCGAAACCAAGAAACTCTTTGTTAACCTGAAGGAATTGATGGGTTCAAAAACACTGTTTGGGCAAGCCCATTTCTACACACGTACTTGTTCCGGGAATGCGGTCAGGGGGACATATCCGGTAGATGCCTACAAAATAACTGGGAAATATCCTTTTATCCTTTCAGCTGATTATAAATGGGATAAGGATGATGTGGTATATCATTACAATAAGGGTGGCGCAATCTTAATGGCTTGGGGAATGTATAATCCAGTTAATGTTGTTGTTGGGACGGATGGGAAAGATTATGTTTGCGTTAAAGAACATATTTCCAACGCTGAGTTAAATAGACCAATAACGGGAACAGATGTATGGTCTTATTGGCAGAGTGCCGGAACTAGGGGATATGGAGACGCTTGGAAAGATAACCATTTATACGATCAAGACGATCATCCAATACGGAAAATTCTTACCGGAGGATTAAGAAACGCTTATTACCATGCGCTTCTGGATCAAGTTGCCGCATATTTCAACGAACTTAAAGACAGCAAAGGAAAACTTATTCCGGTTATCTTTAGACCGTTCCATGAATGCGATGGCGAATGGTTTTGGTGGGGAAGGCAGAAAGTAGATAGCATTCAGGTAAATACTGATGCAGAATATATACAGCTATGGCAAGAAACGGTAAAATACTTAAAAGATGTCAAAGGCGTACACAATATTTTGTGGTGTTTTAATTACGATACCAGATTATCCGATACAGCAGCAAACTTTGTAAAAAGATATCCTGGTAATGATTACGTTGATGTGATAGCGCTTGATTGCTATGGGTCGGACAACTTGTTATTGAAGACACAGACTATTGTGAAGGAAGCTGAAAATCGCGGGAAAGTGGCTGGAATAGCAGAGTTCAGTAGAGATGCCCAAAAAGGCATCGACGATAAAAAAAACTATTGGATGAATGAGTTTTGGGATGTTATAAAAAGTGACTCAACGGCTTCTAAAATAGTTTTTGCTTGTAGTTATTCAAATGGGCCAAAAGTATATTATGGTCCTGGCTGGCGTCACGAAGATGCGCCTTCCTTTAAGGCGTTTATTAGTGATGAAAAAGTTGTAATGCTTGGAGATATAGAAATTCGGTAATATAATAATAGTCATTTCTAAATTTATTTAATAGTTAGTTCCTCAATTGAAATTACACGTTGATTATCAACTATTATTGGTGTTTTGGATTTTCATCAAGGAACAATTTATTTCGGAAGAATCTTTTGAAAATAATTGGAATCGCAGGAAAGGGAGGATTAAGAAAATAAATACAACCGCGAATCGAAGGAAAGGACGGCATTAAAAAAGAATATCGCGTCCTGACCGGCTTTATTACCGGGAAACCTCTGCAGGAGCTTTACAGCCACGCAGGATTGTTTGTACTGCCTTCCTATTATGAAGGTCTGCCGATCGTGCTTCTTGAGGCGATGAGCTACGGGCTTTCGTGAATAGTGAGCGATGTACCGGCTAATAGGGAAGTCGGGCTTTCCGAAAACAGGTATTTCAAGGCAGGGGATGTTGAAGATATGTCCGCAAAGATAAAGGAATTTGCCGCAAAACCTATTACCGCAGAAGAACGATCCCGCCAGATAACACTCCTAAAAGAGAAATATAATTAGGATAAGATAGCCCAAGAGACCCTCCAGGTATATTGCGACACCCTTAAAAATAATTGAAAGAAAATCCCTCCGGGTTACGTCTATTAATGTAGAAACTAACCTTGAAAGGGGGGGATTATAATGGTAAAATCCAAAAAGATGAAGATAATCACGGACAGTATAACTCTTGAAGAACTCAAGCAGATGGCGGCGGCGATGTTTGGCAATTCGGTGAAAGCTGTCGTTGACGTTGAAAGGGGACTCTTAGCGTTGGACGCCGAACTCCATTCGGACCTTGAAGCTCTTTTACTACAGGACGGGTCAAAACAGAAAGACCTCTGGGGTCTAAACTTTTACCCGGAGCTCGAAGGCGCCGATTTCATAGAGTTCGATTCTATGATAAACATGCGTCCATCCCAGAACAACAGGAGCCGCGGCGTGGATGATGGGCAGGTGCGCGCGAAGATAGCGGATATAGTCGCGAAAAGGGTAAAGAAGTGAGCGTCCAGCACAAGGATCTCGCAGCGGGCCGGTGGAAGCAGATGCCATTTGTCGAGCAGATGGCGAATATCGGAAGCGAAGTCGAGCGCGCCCTGAATTGGCGGGCCAAGCGTAATGACGATTACAGCCGGAAGGCTTTCGAGCGCGCTCTTGAATTGACCGATTTGACCCTGGAAAGTGTTTCGGGGTTTCCTCGCCTGAAGGAGATTGCGCGTATGAGGGAGGCCCTAGTCGACAGTTTCTTCGGCTCGAACCAGTTCAAGTCCTCAGATGAACTGTGGAGAAAGTACTTCCTGAAATTTACCTACGCTGCACGTCGCATACGGTAAGATATGAAAAACAGATCCTACGGCTGGCTCCCGGACATCCCGGACCAGCGTGACTACTTATACAAGGCGATACGGCCGGCCATCCGCCTGCCGCGCAAGATCGATCTTCGGGGCCTATGCTCGGAGATAGAGATGCAGGGAGCGCTCGGAAGTTGCACCGCGCAGGCGCTTGCCGGCAACATCGAATTCCTCGACAAGATATCCGACTTCAAATACACCGACGTAAGCCGGCTCTTCATTTATTACAACGAGCGGGCGCTGATGCACACAATCCGGTATGATTCCGGGGCGTCACTGCGCGTAGGGATCAAGACTTTGAAAAATTCTGGAGTATGCGAGGAGGCGCTCTGGCCCTATAAGATAAGCAAGTTCACGCGCAAACCTTCGCTTAAATGTTTCACTGAGGCCAAAAAACACCGCATTACATCCTACCATCGCATTAATACCCTCAATGAGATGCTCGCTTGTATCGCCGAGGGGTATCCGTTTGTATTCGGGTTTGCCGTCTACGAGAGTTTTGAGTCGCAGGAGGTGCTAAAGACGGGAACGGTCCATATGCCCAAGAAGAAGGAGAAGGCCATAGGCGGCCACGCCGTTATGGCTGTTGGCTACAACCGTACGACCGAGCGCTTCATTGTGCGCAACTCCTGGGGCAAGGACTGGGGAAAGGGTGGATACTGCACTATGCCGTTCGAATACCTGCAAACCTTAGCCGGGGATTTCTGGACCATTCGTAAGTAGGCGTACAATCGGAGGATAATATTTGCTGTGGGAGCGACTGCGCTATTTCTCCGACGGAGAATCCGCAAATAATACATAAAATAGCAAGAAATTTTAATTGACATTCCTGAGCATTCTGATAAAATAGCCACGTTGCGTCAGAGTTTACCCACCTGTGATGTTTTCCGGTTTATTATAGTACACCGTAGTACTAATATTCGGAGTAAAAAAATATGTTTAGAAACATTTTGTTTGTAGTGGCTTTAGTAACGGTGTTATCTTTTTCGGTTAACGTTTTTGCAGACTTTGAAGTCCACATGGTAGATGCGCTCGGGAAGAACCTTACAACGGATTTTCGTGATGGCGGGGATTTCCAGCTTAGCGAGACGCCGTACTTGTATTTCAACGTTGAAGACCTGAAGAAATATACTTTTGGCGGGTCTTATTGGACCGATCCGGCCAACGAGCTTGAGCTTACAGCTCCTGCGCTTGTGACAGGGAATGACGTCTGGTATACGCTTGACTGGACTTCGGTAGCCAAAACGCCCGGAACATGGACGGTAGAGGGCTGGTATAAATCGGCCGGCATCAATAACTACACGTCGGATACAGTGACGTTTAATTATGTGCCCGAGCCTGTGAGCACAGCATTGTTCCTGCTTGGCGGCGCGACGTTGGCGGTCCGCAGGATACGCAAGAATAAATAAGGGAGAAGAAAGGTAGAAGGTGAAGCAATGAAGAAGGCATTGTTTGCGGTAGTGGGTATTATGCTTGTCGCATCCTCAGCTTTCTCCTACACGATAAATGACAATGTAAATGACCAGATCGGCGTAAGCACGTTCGATATCTATGGTATAGATATCACCAATTCCGGCGGGAACCTAGTATTCGATATCTACACGAATTACCCGCAGAGCGGATTGCCGGTCGGTTCTTGGAATACGTTCTCGGGAGACCTGGCGTTAAGCGTCACGGACAGCTACGATTGGAGCTATGGTATCGCGCTTACGGATCATGACGGCCTTACGGCAGGCACGCTTTACAGCAATGCCCAGTGGTATAAATCCAACGATTATGAGCCGGCGAGCGGCGGATACACATATAATAAAAACATGATGGTAACGCTGAGCAGCGGCTCGGTGTTCGGGGTTGGTTCAGTCGCGTGGCAGAGCATAACCGGCAGCCCGGATTACAAGATAACGGTTTCCGTCCCTTATGTGGAGGGTTATACGCCCGATTTTATGCACACATACATGGCTAGCGCGACCTGCGCGAACGACTTTGTCGGCGCACCGGAGCCTGTTTCTACGATATTATTCATTGCGGGCGGCACGGTACTTTTGGCCCGTAGGATGAGGAAGGCGAAGAAATAATTATGAAAAAAGCGTTTATTTTAGCATCTATCATATTGATGGCGGCCGCGACTGTTTCTGCCGACCAGGTCAGCTTTGTCTGGAACTCAACCGGCGATACCATCCAGGGAGTCGACGGCGATACGTCATGGTGGTCGAGCAACGACAGCATGGTCAACCTGAATACCTACCAGCTTAACCTTCTCGGCGGGACAGCCGAGGCGGTAGGTTATGACGGCCTTTGCAACGGGTGGCTTACGCAGCGCGGCACGCGCGGCCTCGGCATATCCGGCAGTGAGAACGACGAGATAGACAGCTATGACAAAGTAGAAAAGCTCGTATTTACGTTC
>Ga0265297_10001447_pt1 | contig 55552 bp, 47 predicted proteins | sample Munlanlwell13791_FD_192502 | JGI IMG/M metagenome (GOLD analysis project Ga0265297, IMG submission 192502) | Leachate microbial communities from a municipal landfill in Southern Ontario, Canada - Leachate well 137-91 | ecosystem: Engineered > Solid waste > Landfill > Unclassified | place...
GCATATCAATCAATGAAAGACTTCACTTTGTCTGAGCTACCAAGGCATCAAAATTTTGGTCAAGCACTGGAACTTATTGAATTTTTTTATTTTGCAAGATTCTTCTGTTAAAAAAATCTTTTCCAACAAGCTCCTCTTGGTAAATAATAGTTTTTTCTATAAGTTTATAAAAGCTCCTAAACGCCTTTGTAACAAAATCATTTAACCCGTTTTGGGGGATTTTCAAGCAAATACATTCTCACGCGTTTCTTGAATTCATTGAAATAAGTAACTGGGAAATGGGCTCCTGCTGCAGGAACATGCCCCCCACCTTTGCCATTAGAAGTTCCTGCAACACCTGCTTTTGCTAAATCATTACAGTTAACCAAAAAATCTTGTCTCCTGATAGAGCACTTCATCATTGCCCCTGGCTGTTCAAAAATTATTATTACTTTATGCTGGTTTTCATTAGAAATAATATTGCTCAACTTGGAAGAAAACCTTGAATCACAGTGAAAAAAACATACCTGGGTATCATCAAAGCACTCTGCTTCTTTGTAAAACCTTTTTTTAAGAGCCTCGAGTTTTTGGTCAAACAATTTCTTTAAAGCAAAGTAATCAGAGGACAATAAACCCTTCGGGCTTTTTGTTTCACAAAGAAAATCAAAAAAAGAATTAATTTTCTCAGGATACTGAGAGGTTACACAGGCAACAACATCATCAAGTTCCTTAAATTTTGAAAAAGAAAGTTTGTGTTTTTTCTCGGTTTTCCTTAAAAAATCAGCCCATTGTTCAAAAGCAAAATCCCCTATAACTCCAATAGCACAAATCCATTCAATTCCCCCAAAAATATCAAAAACCATTTTAGTTACAGGGTAACGGGAAGGCTGAATAGTGGAAAAATTCTTAGGCTTTATTACAAGGCAGCGGAAAGAATTATTTCTAATTACTTCGCCCTGATGATGGTCAAGAACAAGAAAAGGACCTGTTGATTTGCCTATTCTTTGGAGAACATCAGAAATAAAACCCTCATTCATATCAAGAAAAATTGTTTTTTCAGGATTGAAAGAAAAAAAATCTTTCTCAGGAACACTCAAATCTTTTGAATAATGGTCATAGAAAAAGACCCTAGATTTTATTCTCTTCAAATCAAGAAATTTCTTCATCTGGGCAGCAGAAGTAACCCCATCCTGGTCATTATCAGAAATAATAGCAATACGCTTAGTATCCTTAAGTGATAAAAAGTCAAGGATTTTTTGCTTAATTTGATTAAGCTGAAATTCTTCTCCACTCAAAACTAATTTTGACTTAAGTAAAGTCTTTTTTTTACTAGCTTTTCCAGGCATAAAGCTCAAAGAATGAATAATAAAGCGTATTTATTAACTCTTTCCCTAAACAAAAGGAATTTAAAGACCCTGAACAGACAATCTTTATGGTGGTTAAATGGTTTATGAACATACAAACTCAAAAGGAAACAAGTATTACTTGCATTCAAGAGGAAGATTATTCTTTTTCTCAAAAAAGCCTGAAGAAGGAATAGATATGCCTACAGGATACAAGGTTGTAGAAAACCAGACTACTGGATTACCAATGATAAAAAAAATCTAAAAGGTGAAAAATGAAATGCCTCCCCAACCAAGGAAAGAACATTTTAAAGTTGACCCAATAACGCATGAAATAAGAGGAAAGCATTGGACTCAACAAGAAATGAGATTAAATCATATTATAGAGGAAGGGGCTAAGGCAAGAGGATACAATCGAAAGTACTGGCAAAGACTAATTCGAGTACCTGAAAAAATAGATCAGATTGCGATTAGAAGAAGAATCCCTGCATTTCAAGCTATGCAGAAAAAAGCTTTGCTCACAGCAAGAATGCTTGCAACATACACTGACCATATGTTAAAATCAACAGAGATTTCTTACCAAAAAATGGGGGAAAAGGCGCTAACTCCAATGGAAAAACAAGAACTATGGGACAAGTATTATGATGATACCCTAGAGAGATACAAAAAAGACCCAAAAAAACTTAAATTAGAGGACATAAAAAGATTTGATAAAATATTAGAATATCCATCCGCATCAAGAGAACACATGGCTGAAAGAAACACTATTGCACATCTAATGGAACACCTCCCTGATTTAACTACCCCTCCAAAAAAAATCTTGCTTGAAAGACAAATAGCCTTTGAAAAACACAATGGTCAAATGAAGAAATTTATTCAAGTAAACAGCAAACACACAGCACAAGAAAGAGAACAAATGCTGATGAAAGAATTACAACACATTTTAACTGAAAATGTGAGTGAAGAACAAAAAGCGCACAAAATATGCATTGCTGCATCAATATTCGCTGATTCTGAAAAAATGGATCCAGCAAGAAAAGACAAAACATGGACTTATAATTATGCAAATGCAATGTTCATGATATATGATGCATTGAAAAATGAGCATCCTACAATAGTTGATGCAATAAGAAAACTTGAATAAAAACAAAACAAATCAATGGATTAAATACAAAGGTTAATTATGTATATAACTAAATTTGTTTTTTTAGAAACTCAATTATTTAAACTCTTTCAAGCCAAAATTACTCTAACTTAAAGGTGGTTTTCATGGCAACTGGTTCTTTTAAAGAAACAAAAAAAACGGAAGAAAAGGATGAAAAAAGCAAAATAGAAAAAGAACTGTTTTTTGAAAGAAAAAACGCGTGGGAACAATTAATTGAAGAAAAGAAACTTGCTTACAGATACTGCGATGATTACAAGGAATTCCTTGATGATAATAAAAACGAAAGAGAAATAATTTCATGGACTGAAAGGCTGGCAAAAAAACAAGGATTCGTTAAGCTTGAAGACTCTACCCCAAGCACCAAAAAAATTTACTCAGTAAACAGGGCAAAAAACATTATGCTTATTGACCTTGGGAATGAAAAACTCTCAAAAGGGATTAGAATAATCGGCACACACATTGACACGCTGCGCCTTGACCTCAAAATGAGCCCTCTCTATGAAGCAGATTCATTCATGATGATTAACCTGCACTATTACGGCGGAATAAAAAAATACCACTGGTTGAATATTCCTTTAGCACTACATGGAGCAATATTTAATAAAAAAGGAGAAAAAATTGAAATAAATATAGGGGAAAAAGAAGATGAACCAGTATTTGTTATAACTGATTTACTCCCACATCTTGAAGGAATTGAAGGGCGAGAAAAACTTGCTAAAGACATAATCAAAGGAGAAGAATTAGATGCATTCGGAGCATCAGTACCAATAGAAGACAAAAAAGTAAAAGAAAAATTCAAAGCAACCTTCCTGAAAATACTTAATGATAAATACAAACTAACAGAACAAGATTTTGTATCAGCTGAATTATCATTATACCCAACAATAAAAGCAAGAGATGTTGGATTAGATGCAGGAATGATAGGGGCACCGGCACACGATGACAGAATATGCTCATACTTTGCAATACAAGCACTAATAGAAAGCAAAACAACAAACCCAAAAATGGTTTTCCTTGTAGATAAAGAAGAAATAGGAAGCGTAGGAAATACCTCAATGGAATCAACATTCCTTGAAAATACTTTGGAAAAAATAATAAAACTTAGAAAAGAAAACACAAGCGCTAAAGAAGTACTCGCAAACTCGAAAGCAATTTCAGGTGATGTAACATCTGCTTTTGACCCAAAATTCGCTGATAAAATGGATCAAACAAACATGAACAAAATAGGATTCGGAGTAGCAATTGAAAAATACACGGGCGCAGGAGGAAAATCCTACGGTAGCGATGCAAATGCAGAATACATGTCATGGATAAGAAAAATGCTTGATGAAGCAAAAATTCCATGGCAACACGGAGAAATAGGAAAAGTAGATCAAGGAGGCGGAGGAACAATCGCATATATCCTCGCAAAATACAACATGGACATAGTTGATATAGGAGTACCTATATTAGCAATGCACTCTCCATTTGAACTCGCAAGCAAAATAGATTCTTACTCAACATTCAAAGCATACAAAGCATTTTACGAATGCAAATAATAATCCAGCATCTGCGCGAAGAAGCATTTTTAATCCAGCGCAAGCGAATAATCCTTATGATATGGAAAAAAATGGATTCCTTAATACTAAGAAACTTTCATGAATACTGGAAAGACCCATTGATAAATAAGTACCTCGGGGAAGAAGCAAGCAAGCGCTTTGAAGGAATACTAATTGTAAGGAAAAAAAAGAAACCCATATGGATTTCACACCCATTCAATTACCCTCAAGCAAAAAAACTCTTTTCAAAAAGTGTTATTGTCAAAACCTACAATAACCTTGAACAACTTAAAAAAATTCTACAAAAAGAAACTGGAAAAATAGTTGGATACAATCCTAGGCACCAAACAGTCACAAGCTTCAGAAATCTAAAAAAACTCCTTAGAGGAAAAATACTTATTGATGCAGAAGATATGCTTGAACAAGACAGGGAAATAAAAACAGTAAGCGAAATAATGAGAATAACAAAAGCAGCAAAAGAAACTAGAAAAGTAATTTTTCTAATACAAGAATGGCTGCACGAAGGAATAGCAGAAAAAGAAATTGAACAAAAAGTAAACGAACAATTCAAAAAAGATAGATACGAAACCGCATTCTGTATAATCGCATTTGGAGAAAATACAGCACAAATACACCACGCTTCATCAATGAAAAAACTCTCAACAGGACCAGTATTAATAGATGTAGGCGCAAAATACAACGGATATAATGCTGATATGAGCAGGACCTTCTGGTTTGGTAAAAAAGAAGGAAAAAGATATGAAAAATTTGTAATAAAAAGAAAAACAATAGAACAATGCTTGGAAAGAATTGAAGAAAAAATTAAAGAAGGAACTAATGTAAAGGACTTATGGAAGTGCACTGAAACCATTGGAGATTTGCCTCACTCACTCGGTCACGGAGTAGGATTAGAAGTACATGATTTTCCATTAGGAATAGGAAAAAAAAGCGAATGGAAACTAAAAGCAGGAATGGTACTCGCAATAGAACCTGCACTATACAAAAAAAGCTTTGGAATAAGAATAGAGGACACATATCTAATAACTAAAAAAGGATTCAAAAAACTTTGATTAAACCGGAGAGGAAAAAATGCATTTGCACGAAGCAAAAGAAAAAATTCTTTTAGCACTAAAAAACAGGCACATGTGCTTAATCATAGGAGAATGTGAAGTAAAATATGTAGGAAGAGCCTCCTCCAACCTACCAAAAGGAAAACGCTTAATAATGATTAAAGCGGATTCCTCCATAGCAATACACGAAAACAGGCTCATCAGGCCGACTAATTACATGATAAGCGCAATGATTTCCTGTGAACAAAGAGAAAATGAAGCAGGGGAACATTTGCTTTTATTGACCGCAAAAAAACTTAATCCAAAAGAAACAATTGCTATAAAACTTTTTTCAGTTGAAAGCATTAACTCACATGACTTGCCGGAAAGCAATGATTTGAGACTAACAGGCTCAGAAAAAGAACTAAATGATGCACTCATGGATGATTTATCTTTCCTTGAACCAGGGCTAAAACCAATAAACCAGCAACAAGTATTCAGAAAAGGAATATGCGATATTGTTGCAGAGGACTCAAAAGGAAGATTAGTGGTAATAGAACTAAAAAGAAGACAAGCGGATTACAATTCAGTAACACAATTAAAAAGATACTCTGAACAAATAAACAAAATGAAAGGAATTGAAACAAGAGGAATCCTTTTGGCCCCAAGCATACGAAAAAGCGCGCTAGAATTATTGAAACACTACGGATTAGAATTCTTTAGCTATGATTTTGAAATAGGGGAAAGAAGCAAAATCAAAGGAATAGGAAAAAGCCAAATGAAACTAAGCGACACTTTCAAATAATAGAACTATCCCTATTCTTCATTCGCAAATTTCAGTGACATCAAGCAATTTGCACGAACAATGAGCATCAAGCAAGGAAGAAACACTCGGAACGGTTCTTTCCCCATCCCCTGAAATAAATTCCTTTACATAAGTGCCATGCGAAGTTCTCATCACCACAACAAATTCATTTTTTGTTATTTCCCCGATACGAAGAACAGTAACTTTTTTTGCACGCTCCATATCAGCCCTTCTTTTTACAACACGCGTAGGAGTCCTCTGACGAACAGAAATATTTTCATTAAGAAGAATCTTTGAAAAATCAGCTTCCTTATCTGAAGTTACAAACGCTGAATAAACCTTGTCATGCAAAGCATCCTTAAGCAGGGAAACATCTTTTAATGAACAAAATTCTAAAGAATTAACTGAAATTTTTCCTGCACAAAAAGAATTAATTTCTTCAGTAATTTTTTTTAAATCAGCAACCCTTTTCAATGGCATAAGCATTTCCGCAATAAAAGGTCTTCCTTTTCCAAGCATCAAAACATCCATGTCCTCTCTGCCAGCGCCATGAAGAATCATTAATTTAGAATCAAAAACAGGAACCATTGTTTTTGCAATCAATTGTTCTACACTCTCGGAAGAAAAATGACCAGTGCCCTTGCAATACCAACAGCCATTACCACGACACCTATTACAAAAAAACTCTGTCTGCGCAATTTCCCTTGAATATTTACAATACCTTCCCCTAACAAAAACCGGTTGAATACGAATAAGAACAAGTTTTTTGTTAAAATCAATCAAGAACTCAAGGTTATGCAAAGAAAACTCGGCTTTCTTTCCAAGATCTTTTTCAATCATATTAATTAATTTTGTCTGCACAGAGAACTTCAAATGGCTTTTCTGAGCATCATCCACCTCAGGCCAAGAACAACCAAGTTTAAAAGAATCAAATTCAACCTCCTTAGCGAGCTGTTTTATTTTCTCAAAAAGCACATCAACCAAAGCATCATCAAAAAAACCATCAAACTCAAAACTAACCGCGTAATGATACTCCGCGGATTTAACCCTATCACGGAACTGGAGCTCATGCAATAAGACCTGTTCTTTTGAAAGCGATTCCTCTAAATTAAGCATACCCACCAGCAAGAAAGAATCAATAAAAAGAGAATAAAAAACAATCAGTAAAATAATGCCTTAAAAAGCAAATTATCAAATAAAATAAAAAGAAAGAAAAGAGCAAAAGCCCTTTTCTTCAAAAAATTGGTTATTAATTTATTTCCTTGATTTTGTGTAAGCTAGATTCCATATCTGTTTCAGCCCTACAACGAGTGCTGAAGGAGCAGAAAAAGCAACTATGTTCTGGAAAACCATTGAAACAATGGTGCCTGCTGATTGCGTTAACTGCACTGATTGCTGAACAGTAATCGAACCAATCATTGTTACTGCGATTACAGCAATAAGGAATTCTGAAATATGCTCATCCTTGATATTCAATAAGCCAACAAGCAATCCAAGAATTATGAGTACAAGCAATATAAGCCCTGTTGTATTTGAAAGAACAGAAGGCATAACGCCAGCAACTATCCCTAGAATTACCGCAAGCAATACTCCAATAAGAAAAGCATAGCTTCCAAGAGTTTGAGATGCCATAAAAAAACCTCCTTAGATAGAGAGAGGCAAAAAAAATATAAACAAATCAATTCAAATTCAAGGCTCTAATACTTCACGTTTTATACCAAAAGCCTGTTCAACAAGATGCTTTTCTTTTTCCGATAAATCCTCAAGGTTAGAAGAATAATAAGGCTGAATAATTCTCTGTAAAGAAAGAGCATACTTAAAAGCCTGGATTTTTTTGTTAGCAGGAAGCATCTTTATTATAGCACTTATTTTTGTTTCCTGACGAACCATCCTAAAAAAATCAATTCCATCAAAATCCTTAATAAGAGTGAGAAAATAAGAAGGAAAAGCTATTGAAGAAAGACATGTTAAGCCTGAAAAGCCCCTGCGCAAAGCATCAAATGAAAGCTCTTCATTTTCCTCAAACAATTTTGTGAACTGGTAATACTTTCCAAGTTCATTAAGATAATCAGGGTTACGTGAATAATCAATTACTCCAATCAAACGCTCCCAATTAATTATATTATCAAGCCAGAGAGGAGAAATTGATTTCCCAAAAACAGAAGCATTATTATAAATCAAAATATCTGAAGTTGTCTGAGTGAATAAGGAATCAAAAAAATCAATAAACTCTAACTCTCTTTCAAGAGCAGACACAGGGACATTTACAACACAAATATTGGTAAAAGCTTTAGCATTAGACACATTTGAAATTATTTCATCAGTGGTTGAACCAAAACATCCAACAAGCATTAACCCCCTGCCATTAATCTCTCTTGAAACAATTTCAAGTACTTTTTGTTTCTGCTCAAAATCAAGGAATTCGTGTTCAGAAAAAGAACCTAGAACAAAAAAATTCCTTATCCCTTTATTCATGAGCCTTGCTGTCAAAGTTTTCAAAGAAAGCTCATCAACTGATTTATCTTCATTCAAAGGAGTAATTAACGGAACAACCAATCCAGAAAGATTTGTATTCGGCAGAAAAACAGGAGGTAAAAATCTTTTCCCAAATAATCTCATCCTCCTCATTAATTCACCTCATTTCTTATTCAATTTTTGCATCATTCCTTTCTTAACCGCATCGGCAAAATTATCTCCGACAAGAACCTTCTTCATTGATTCAAAAACATGCCTGTCAAGAGAAGAATTATTTGTCAAAGGAAACTTTTCAAGCAACTGTTTCACTGAATCAATATTAAGTGAAAAATAAGCTAAGCCATTAATTCGCTCAACAGGCTTTCCTCGATCAAGAACATTTCTTTCAAAAATAGCAAAATCGATTTTAGAGAATCTTGTTGTGTAATATCCATCCACCCAAATATCATCACTCAAAAGCAAAGCATCCTTAGGAAGCAAATTTTTTTGACTCAAAATATCCTGAATAATTACTTGCTTAAAATAAGAATCATTAAACTCAGGATCCTTTGCTAAATTATCTTTATGCAATTTCTGGTCAGACTCACCTTTTTTTGAAATATAAGAATCATTGACACAAAGAAAATGATTTTTATCAAAAAAATCATGAAAAGAATTATCACACATTTTTTTCTTAGCAATATTTTCATGATGACCCGAAATAAGAAATAATTCTACTTTTTGTTCTTTACAATAATTTACCAAATCTTCAAGAAAAGAACGAACTTTTCGTCCATTTGGCTCATAAGCTAGATAAGGGGAAAGCACTCCTTCCATTTCAATAAAACAAAGCTTTTTCATCAATAGAAAAATCAATGATTAACTTTTTATACTTGTTTGATGCCAAGAGAGTATTAATATGAACACATCAGCAGGACTTTTCTTGATAGGACTCGGATTAGGGGTGGCTATGACTCAATTCATTTTTCCTCAACTTGGGGACCCAATAAAAGGTTTTTTCTGGATAAGCTGGTTCATACTGATTCTAGCAGGAATATTTTTGATAATCAAAAGCGGAAACTAATTCATTACACCAACAACAATATCCGGCAAAAAAGCAAATAACTAAAAACCCTGTCTAATCAAAAGTATTTGCTGAAAAGCAACTAGTTCTTGGTGAAAAAATGATTTACCCTCTTGAGGAAAAACACTCCACTGCGGAGATACATTCACAGCTAAACCCAATGGTAAGCGAATGGTTTAACAGGACTTTTAAGGATTTTACTGAACCCCAAAAATACTCAATCCTGAGAATACATGAAAAGAAAAACACTTTAATCAGCGCAGAAACAGGAACAGGAAAAACATTAAGCGCATTCCTGGCAATACTCAACGAACTTGTTTCACTTTCCGAATACAACCAGCTGGAAGACAAAATTTACTGTGTATATGTGAGCCCACTAAGAGCACTAAGCAATGATATTGAAAGAAACCTTAACTGGCCTCTTAAAGAAATAACTGAAATAGCTGATAAAAAAGGAAAAAAAATTGATGTAAGGGTAAGCGTAAGAACAGGGGACACAACTACAAACGAAAGAGCAAAAATGCTGCGCAAACCCCCACACATATTAATTACAACCCCTGAATCACTTGCAATTTTATTAAATAGTCCGAAATTCATGGAACATTTTTCTGAACTAAAATGGCTCATAATAGATGAAATACATGCATTAGCAGAAAACAAAAGAGGAACCCATCTCGCACTCACAATGGAAAGAATGCAAAAACACGCTCCTCAATTATGCAGAATAGGATTAAGTGCAACCGTTTCACCGCTTGAAGAAATAGCCAAATTCCTTGTAGGAGAGGAAAATGAAAAAGAAAGGGATTGCGGAATTGTAGATGTGAGTTTTTTGAAAAAAATGGATTTACAAGTTATCTCCCCCCTACCAGATTTGGTTAATACTTCACAAGAACAAATACAAAAAGCGCTTTACGAAACACTTGACAAATTAATTTCTGAACACAAAACCACCTTAATATTCACAAATACAAGAGCTGCAACAGAACGTGTTGTTCATCATCTAAAAGATAATTTCCCTGCAAAATACATGGAAGGAAACCTTGGCGCACATCATAGTTCACTAAGCAGAGAACACAGGCTAAGCATTGAAACTAGGTTAAAGGAAGGAAAACTAAAAGCAGTTGTATGCTCAACCTCACTTGAGTTAGGAATAGATATTGGCTCAATTGATTTAGTAATTCTACTCGGGAGCCCAAAAAGCGTTGCACGTGCAATACAAAGAATGGGAAGATCAGGACACCAATTGCATGAAAAAGTAAAAGGAAGAATTATTGTTCTTGACAGGGATGATTTAGTTGAATGCTCAGTGTTATTGAGAAATGCATTGAACAAAAAAATTGATAAAATAAAAATCCCAAAAAACTGTTTAGATGTATTATGCCAGCACATATATGGAATGGCAATTGAAAAACCAATCCCTGTTGAAGAAGTATGGCATACTATAAGAAGCGCATATCCATACAAAAATCTGGAAAGAAATGATTTCAATGAAGTAATGAAATACCTCGCAGGGACTTATTCCACACTTGAAACAAGGCATGTTTATGCAAAAATATGGTTAGATGAAGAAACACAAATGATTGGGAAAAGAGGAAAACTGGCACGTGTACTATACATGACAAACATAGGAACGATTCCTGATGAAGCAAGAGTAAAAGTAAATATCGGGAACCATACAATAGGTTTTCTTGATGAAATGTTTTTAGAGCACATGATGAAAGGAGATGTGTTTGTATTAGGAGGAGAAACATACTTGTTCAAATACACAAAAGGAATGACAGCATATGTTGTAACAGCAGGGCAAAGACCCCCAACAGTGCCAATATGGGTATCAGAAACTCTTCCCCTATCCTTTGACCTTGCAAACAGCATATCAGAATTCAGGGCGCTAATGGAAGAAAAATTCCAAATGAAACGCACAAAAAAAGAAATAACTGGGTTTATTGAAAATTATTTAGAGGTAGATGACAGAGCAACAAACGCGATTTACGAATATTTCAATGAACAATATCTGTTCTCTGAAATACCCCATTCAAGAAAACTAATTATTGAGTACTACAAGGAAAATGGAAAAAGATATGCAATATTTCATGCACTTTATGGAAGAAAAGTAAATGATGCATTAAGCAGGGCAATAGCATACATGATAGGGTTCAATATTAGAAAAGATGTGGAGGTTTACATAAATGATAATGGATTCATGTTATCAGCAGAAAAACTTCCAATAACACAGGCACTTAATGCGCTTGATGAAAAAATGCTGGAAACTGCTTTAAGAAAAGGGATTGAGCGCGGAGAAATATTCAAAAGAAGATTCAGGCATGTTGCAACACGGGCACTAATGATTCTGCGCAATTATAAAGGAAGGGAAAAAAGTGTAGGAAGACAACAAATGGCGTCACAATTACTAATAAATGCTGTAAGGCTTGTAAGCGAAGAATTCCCCATACTCAAAGAAACAAGAAGAGAAATAATGCAAGATGCAATGGACCTTGAAAATGCCAAACTGGTAATTAAATGGATAAAAGAGGGAAAAATAAGGGTAAAAGAAATGGAAACACAAATACCAAGCCCATTTGCTTTCGGACTCGTTGCACAAGGCTCTTCAGAGGTACTCAAAATGGAAGAAAGAATTGCATTTGTAAAAAGATTGCACGAAAAAGTAATAAGCCAAATAAAAAATAAAAAAGGATATGAGGAATGAAAACAAGGTTAGAGAAACCTTATATAATAGAAAGGGATTTTTGATGAATAATAAAATAATTTTTCCGGGAACAGAAATAATTTCGCTGGCACTTTATCTAAAAAAAGAAAAAACCCTTGTTCTGGGGGACCTGCATATTGGGCAGGAAGAAAACCTGAACAAACAAGGAATAATGATGCCACGGACAAACTTTACCAAACTTAAAGAAGAAATTCTGAAAATTTTTTCAAAAACAGATGAAATAAAAAAAATTATACTTTTGGGAGATGTAAAACACGAATTCAACATTGCAAGCAACCAGGAATGGAGAGAGGTTGTTGAATTCATTGAAATACTTGAAAAAAAATGTAAAAAAATAATTATAATAAAAGGAAACCATGACAATTTTTTAAAACCAATAGCTGCATGGAAAAAAATTGAGCTTATTGATTCAATTCTTATTGGAAAAGTGTTTTTCTGTCATGGAGACAAAATAATTTTAACAAAAAAAGCAGAAAAAGCAAAATACATTATCATAGGGCATGAACACGCAGCTGTAATGCTGAAGGATGAACACAAAAGCGAAAAATTCAAATGCTTTGCAAAAACACTTTTTGGAAAAGGAATTCATAAAAAACAAATAATTGTTATGCCTTCACTAAACTTCCTTACAATAGGAACGGATTTGGTGAAAGAAAAACCAATTAGTCCATATTTAGAAGGCATAAATACTTTTGAATGCTGGATTATTGAAGAAGGACAAAGCTTTTACTTTGGAAAAATAAAAACCTATATTAAGCCATAAATAAAGGCATTACGGCAAAAGCAAAACTAAAACCCAATGCTTAAAAACACTTTTTGCTTCAAGGTAATGAATGATTAAAAGATTTTTTTTGGGTGAAAAGGAAATAGTGCTTGTAGGCACAGCTCATATATCAAAAGAATCCATTTCTCTGGTTGAAAAAACAATAGAAACAGAACAGCCTGATGTAATAGGAGTTGAGTTGGATAAAGAAAGATTATACCAACTGCTTTCAGGAAAAAAGTGGCAAGAAACAAATATGGTTGAAATAATCCAAACAGGAAAAACTTATTTATTTCTGTTAAATATCCTGCTTTCAAATATGCAAAGACAATTAGGGGCACATGTAGGAGTGCAACCAGGAGCAGAAATGATGGCTGCACTAAAAAAAGCACAGGAAAAACAATTACCTGTACAAATGCTTGACAGGGATGTGAGAATAACACTAAAAAGGGCATTCAATGAAATGAGTTTTGGCGAAAAAGCAAAACTTGGAGGCTCAATCCTAGGAGGCTTTTTTGGGGTAGGGGAAAAAGTTACTATAGAAACAATAGAAGAACTGAAAAAAGAGGATTTGATAAATAAATTAATGAAGGAACTAGGTAAGCAATTCCCCTCAATAAAAAAAGTTCTGGTTGATGAACGCGACACCTATATTTCCGAAATGATAAGACATAGTCCTGGAAAAAAAATTGTTGCAGTTGTAGGAGCAGGGCACTTGGAAGGAATAATGGAACACTTAAAACAAGAAAAAAAAATAAATTTACAGGAATTAAACACAACACCTACAAAAACAAATTACTTGAAAATAATAGGAACTATTTTGCCAATAATATTCCTTTTAGTACTAGCATATGGTTTCTGGGTAAAAGGATTTGATACAACAATAAATATGCTTTTTTACTGGATTTTTATTACAGGAATATTTGCAGCAATGGGTGCACTAATTGCAAAAGCACATCCCTTCTCAATAATAGCAGCATTTATTTCAGCACCAATTACGACCCTGCACCCTGCACTGGCAGCAGGCTGGGTATCAGGGCTTGTTGAAGCAAGATTTAATCCTCCAAAAGTAATAGATTTTGAAAAATTGCCAGACATTGCATCTATCCCGGGATTTTATAACAATAAAGTAACGCACATACTAATAGTTGCGGCACTCACAAACCTCGGAGCAACAATCGGAATAATAATTGCTTTCCCTACATTAATCGCATTACTTGCATAAAAAAAGTTCTATATAAAATTACTCAAGCTTTGTGCCTTGGGAAACCGAATCATCAGCAAAAAAAACCTTATACTTATTTTCAGTATTGTGCGCAGCAAGAATCATCCCATTACTCTCAATTCCCGCAAGCTTTGTAGGAGCAAGGTTAAAAACAAAAACAGCTTTCTTCCCCTGCAATTCCTCTTTCAAATAAAAAGGCTTTAACCCAGCAACAATAATTCTTTTTTCTGAACCAAAATCAACTAAAAGCTTGTATAACTTATCCTTCCTTTCAATATCCTCAACTAACTCTATTAAGCCAACCCTCAAATCAATTTTAATCCAATCATTAAAAGGAACTCTAACATTTTCAACCACTGAACTCTCTTTTACTGAAATTGCTTCATCAGCCATAAAACCACAATAATATTTTTGTGAAAAAGTATTATAAATAATACCAAGCAATCCTTATTAGTTGAATTAAAAGGGAATGTGAAAAAATGCAATACGATTTACACACTGTAACGCCGTTAGTTGCTACAAAAATAGTTTTCTTTGATATTGATGGGGTGCTTACCCCAAGTGCAGATTTTGTTCCGGGAAAAAGCCCAAGCATTACAAAAGAATCAATAAAAGTAATGAAAAAATTCATTGAAAAAGATTTTTTGCTGGTATTCATCACTGCGAGATCGGTAAATGAATTAAGGCTAAAAAACGGGTTTGAGGATATGCTCAAAAAACATCATCTCCTTGAGCACTGCTTATTATTCGGGTCATCAGGGCTTGATCAGGCAACATACAGTTATGAATTCAAACTGAAAAATAATATGCCAATATACAAGAACAATAATATTGTACTGGAAAAAAAACCTGTGGTAAAAAGAGAAACATTTGGAAACATGGATCAGTTCCTTTTATACAAAATGCTTTTAGGAAGAGAAATAAAACAAGAACTCAAATACATGGGTTTCAAAATAAAGCCGGCAATGAATGAAAAACTGTTAAGCGATGCAAGAATGTTTTTTCAACTGGAAAATAATAACCAAAAAGAAAGGGGAAAAGCGGTAAAAGCAGCACAACAAGTTGCGAAAAAATTAAGGGAAATATTTAAGACAACAGGAAAATTTGGTTCACCAGTAGATTTAATTGCATCGGATATAGTTGCAGGAATAGCAATAGAACCTGTAATGCTTGGAAAGCATTTTGGAGTATTGAGAGCACTGAAAATATTAGGGGTAAGACCGCAGGATATAATAGTTGCATACGCTTTCGGGGATAATGATTCGGACAAAAAAATGGCAATAAGGAAAGATATTAAATTTGTAAAAGTGAAAAGCAATCCTGATTTCAGGAAAAAGGCAGAGCAAATAATATCAAAATACTAATCTCTTGGTTGGAATTATTTTTTATTTTTTCGGCTATTGAACAGTATGTCCAACAAATTGGGTTACTCATCTGTTTGTTTTTAATTTAACCCTATCTCTCTTTTCTCTTTTTAATATAAGGCAACAAATTCCCTTTCTTTTCCGCTTCCTTAATCAATTTCTTTGCATAAAGCATTCTCTGCACCGAACCAACCGCTGAAATCAGCGCAACAAAATAAAGCAATAATTCAATTATATTCATTCCCAACGCCGCCAAAAGCAACGCAACAAGAACAACAAGCAATTTATCAGCATGCTCCCCGACAGCAGGCCAGTCACGATTATCAGTAATCACAATTAATGCAACCCTTGGCTTTGCGTAACTAGAAATCATTGAAAACCCAAGCGCAAGTACACCCGCAAGAGGATAAATTAATGCAAGAGAGCCAAGCATTGCAAAATCAACAAACTTATCAATCATTGTTTCAAAATAATTCCCCCAATTAGAACGCTTATTCAAGGCACGCGCAACCTTGCCATCAATCAAATCCATTGCAGGAGCAAGCAAAAAAAAGATTAAAGCGAAAAACCATTCCTGATTTATTACAAAATAAGCTCCAATAACTGCAAGGAGCAAACCAAAAATAGAAATCAAATTTGGATCAATCTTTAGCTTAATAAACGGCCAAGCGAGCAATTCCTGCAAAGGCTTTACAATACCACGAAGCTTTGAAATCATTTCCACACCTATTTTTCTATAAACTCAGTATCTTCCTTAGAATGCTTACTTATATTAGTATCATAAAATGAACTATTTTCTGGAAGAATTAAATAAAAATTGTTTAAAAATTGGACGCTCACTTTAATATCCTTTGAATTAAAATTTATTAAATGACCGCCTGCATTCATGTCAGAATCAAGGAAATGCAAATGATAGCCGGGAACATTGGATTTTTCAAAATAATCCGGCAACCTGTACCCGACAATGATACCTGAAACATTATTGAAATCAAAAACAGGCTGGTTCTTCACAACCTCGACAAGCAAAGGAAAAGGCTTCTGTTGCCTTGGCACACTCCTAGTTTTAACATAATCAAAGTCCCCCGAAATTCTTATTGCATAAGGGATGTTCAGAGTAGAAAGCTCCTTGTCAAGTCTTTCCTGGAACTGGGAAAAATTTATATCATCGGAAAAAACAAATTGTTTAGTTGGAACAAAAAAAACAACTGAAGCAAAAGGGGTTTCTAATGAATCATCAACAGGATAAGCAATTCCATCAGATTTTATTTGAAACATCTTTCCTTCATTCATAAACATTTCCCCATCAAGTGAATCAAAAGTCCCTATGCCAAAATCACCATGCTTTTTTAGTTCAGAAAAAGATACAACCCCATCATATACTCCCTGCGATAAGGCACTAAATGTAGAAACCTGAAACAATACTCCTTTTGTTGGCTGTGAAGCTAAATAAAACTGGTAAAGAACAAACAAAAAAAGCACAACCAGAACAAGCACTATTGTAAACCAAAATTTATTTTCTTTCACATTTCCATTCATAAAACCATTACCTTTCCTTAACCATATTTTTTCTTGCGAGCTGAGTCTGAACATGATGCCAAATTTTTGCTTTTTCTTTTGCAACAACATTTGTTCTACACTTCTTTATTTCTTTTCTAAACTCTTCTTCATTACACGCATCAATTTCAGTCAAACCGTTCCCTATTTCTTCAGGAGTATGCGCATCGCTAACACCAAGACAAGCAATCTTTCCAGCAACCTCCTCCCTTTCAGAAAACTTTTGCGCTTTTTCATTTAATCCCTGATAATATGCTCTTGCATTATAAATTTCCATGCAATCAAATTTATTCCATTCTTTGGAAAAACTCTTGAAATTCTTTCTTGGCCAGTCAAAAGGATGTGGGCAGGAAAGCAAAGCACCCTGTTTTTTTGCTTCATCAACAATCTCTCCAAAAGAAGAAGGAAAAATTGGTTCATTCAGGAAATAAGCTATTACTTCGCCAACGCATTTTTTGCTTTTCTTATCCTTTAATATGCGAATCTCTTCTCCAGGAATAAGAAAAACCCCTTCACGCTTAGCAATCTGCTTTATGTTATTACTCCCCTTATAAGCATCCATATTATTGTGGTCAGTAAGAGCAAAACCCCATGAATTTTTTTTACAAATTTTAACAATAGTTTCAGGTTTAGTTAAAGCATCAATACTGTAACGAGAATGCAGGTGCAAATCAAAAAGCATTTCTTTCACCAATAAAGAAACTACAAACTAAGTATTTAAAACCCCTTTTAGTTTAGATTATTATAGTATGAATACAGAACAAATAAGGAAGGATTTTCCACTTTTAGAGAGAAAAATAAACGGAAAGCCGATTATTTACCTTGATAATGCAGCAACCTCATTAAAGCCAAGAAAAGTAATTGATGCTGAAAAATATTATTACGAAAATGTAAGCGCAAATGTGCACAGGGGACTGCATGTGCTAAGCGAAGAGGCTTCCATAATGCATGAAGAAGCGCATGAAAAAGTAGGCAATTTTTTGGGTGCGAAAAAAGAGGAAACTGTTTTTGTAAGAAATGCTACCGAAGCAATGAATCTTGTAATGTATTCATTATTAAATTCAAATTATTTCAAAAAAGGGGATAAAATTGTTGTTTCGGAAATGGAGCACCACTCAAATATCGTCCCATGGCAGTATTTGGAAAAAAAATTAGGAGCAAAACTTGAATTCGTAAAACTTACTAAAGAATATGAACTTGATATGAATGATTTTGAAGAAAAAGTTAAAGGAGCAAAACTTGTATCAATGACAGGAGCAAGCAATACCGTTGCCTCACTCCCTGATATTAAAACAATAGAAAAAAAAGCACACAAAGAAGGCGCATTAGTATGCATTGACGGAGCCCAGTTAGTTCCACACCACGAAGTAAATTTTAGTTCACTTGGAATAGATTTCCTTGCATTCTCCGGCCACAAAATGCTTGCCCCAACAGGAACAGGAGCATTAATTGCGAAGAAAAAATTGCTTGAAGACTTAGAGCCGTTCATGTTCGGCGGAGACATGATTCATTCTGTAAAACAACATTCTTCCGAATGGAACACTCTCCCCTACAAATACGAAGCAGGAACCCCAAATATTGCAGGCTCATACGGAATAAAAGCAGCGGTTGAATACTTGCAAAAAGTTGGAATGAATAATATAGCAAAACATGAAGAAAAATTAACAAAACTTGCTTTAGAAGAAATGAAAAAAATTAACTCAATTAAATTGTACTGCCCCCAGAACGAGAAAAAACAAGGAGGAATAATTCTTTTTGACTCAACAAAACTCTCCGCACACGAGCTTTCGCTTGCCCTTAGTGAATCAGAAAACATATGCATAAGAAGCGGAATGCACTGCGCAGAACCTTTAGTGTCAAGCATTAACAAAGAAGGGCTTGCAAGAACAAGCTTTTACCTGTACAATACAGAAGAAGAGATACTTTTCTTTACTAAGACACTAAAAGATGTGCTTCAAACGCTCGGTTAAAAACAAAAAAACCTATTTTAAGCAAAAAATGCATTACAATATCAGTTATTTGCCTCAATTATTGCCAAGGAATAACAATAAATGAATTAATCCAAAATTTCTTCAACATCAGCATTAGCTTTCAAAATATCCTCAGTATTTATCAGAAGAAACTCTCTATTGCTCAGCGCAAATAACAAGCTTTTCCTATTCTTAACCGAACTATGCAAAACAACCCTTACCCCAAAAACAGATACAGGGGGAAAGAAATTTTCTTCAAAACCAGCGAATTTTAAGATTTGCTCCGAATCAGCTTCCTCAAGAAACTTTTTTTTAAACAAACTACATGCTTCCTTTGAACTAATCTTAGAACCAAGCAAAGCAATTACGGCAAAAAAATCCATTTTCTCATCAATAAAAAGAAATGCCTTAGCGATTGAATCAACAGATAAATGCGCTTCCTCCGCTGCCTTTTCTATTGAAGTATCACTAGGAAAAGAAAAAACCCTTCCTTCCAACTTATTTGCTTCCAAAAAATCGCGAATCACAAAACCACTAAAAAAATTAAGTAAGTTAGAATTAAAAAAGAACCCTAAACAAAAAATGAAGGAGGCAATTAATTGCCTCCAAAAAATATTATTTTCTCAACCTAGTTTTCTTTGGTTTTGAAGACATCAAAGCCAAGGCAAATAAAGCCAAAAGAACCAATAACAGCAATCCTACTACAGGCAAATTAAATGCTGAAAACCATCCTGTAATAGATAACCCTTGAGGTTCAGCCTCAGAAAATCTGAGGAACTGTGTCTTATTGAAGTCACCTGCTGAGGTTTTTATTAAAACAGAAACATTGCTGTCCTCAATCTTTTCATCTTCCTTAAAGCGAACAGTTATTTTTGCAACAAGGCTTTCCCCTGTATTCAAAAAAGTGCTCTTATTGAAATCAACAACCGCGTTATAATCCTGAACAAGGATTTCATTAACATTGAACCCAATATTAGAATCATTAGTTATTTTCAAATCAAGAGATACTTCCCTTCTTGTAAAGGATTTTGTATCCGAAACACTGTTTGCAACATTAAGATCAGCATCCAATGAAGGACCGCAGTTTATTCCGCGAACACGAATCAAAAAATTCACTTCCTTTGAAACATTTCTGTCATTTGAAATATCTATCAATGCATTATAATCCCCGTTAGCACCTGCAGGAGGAGCCAAATACAGGTAAACAATACCAGTTTGATTTGGAAGAAGGTAAATGTTTGTATCACTTATTGTTATCCAAGGGGGAACAACCGCTTTAACTCCTATATACTGGTCAAAGTAACCATTGTTTCCTAAAATTATTGGAATTACTTCTCCCTCACAGCAATTAGCATCAACCACTTTCTGAACAGAGTAATTAATGTCATTGCATTCCTCATTATCAATAGTAATTACTTTTACACTTTCTGAAATCTTTTCTTCATTTGATTCAACAGTAATTGTTTGTGAAGAATCATAACCTAAAGGAACAAAACCAAGCAGTAAGAATTCCGCTGTCTGCCCACCAGCAACAGTTAATTCAGGTGTTGCAAAAAACAGCCAATTAGAATCAATTGCTATGCTGAACTTTTGTTCCCTTGAACCATTGTTAATAATTTTAAATTTCTGGTTAACAGTACCGCGCACACAAACTAAAATATCTTCGGCCTGCAAAGAAGAATCAAAACAATTTTCGAATGCATAAGCAAAATTCGTGTCAGCTTGCGCGAATACAGAAACCGCTGAAACAACAAACTGCCTTTCTTCAATGCCAACAGAATTGATTATAAATGAAATTTCTTGCGAAGAATCAGCACCAAGAGAAACAGATTTTGTTTCAAGCACTGAACTGCTGTCCTTTAGTGAAACATTAGCATCTAATTGCTGTGTTCCATTATTGATTATTGTAAACCCTTGAATTGTTGTGCCAGCACAAGAATTTGAGTCATTTGAAGAAGATTTATTTATTTGCAAATCATAACAATTCTCATAAACAAGGCTTAGGTTTGTTTCCAAATCAATATTATAATTCCTTGAATGAGCCCTCAAAATAACTGGAACCGTTTGAGCAGGCATTTTTTTCATAATAAACCCAACCTGCACAGGAGCACCAACATTAAGGATTAAATCATCATTTTCAAAATAAGCAACATCCTTACTTAATGCATTATAATTTGAATCAAGCAAGTAAAGGGTTATTTCATCATTCTTATCTGAAAGATTTGTTGCAGTAAAAACAATATTCTTGTCAAATTCTTCGCATGACTTTGCTAGGTAATGATCTGAATCAAACAAATCACTGATTGAGAAAGGAGAATATTTGTTTATTCCCTGAACTAATTGAACTGATTTAGAAGCATTAGTCCTTGTATTAGCCATTGTTAGAGTGAAACTATAGTCACCGGGCTTTGTATTACAAGAAGATTTTACTTTCAATTGTGTCCTCATTTCTTCATTAGGATTAAGGACTATTTTTTGCTGAGAATAATTAGACCACTCCAAGGGCAACCCATTTTGAATCAAAAAGAACTCATCCATGAATTTACCAGTGTTCTTGGCATAAACATCAAATGTATTTTCAACACAAGGGTTTGATAAATTATAATTAGGGGTTGCAGTAAAATCAAAAGTATGGCACTGATCTACAATAACTTCCACAGCCCTATTTGAGTCCTCAGGACCAGAAACAATTATGTTTGGCATATATGTTCCTGTGTTAGCATAACACTCAGGAGTAATAAATAAATAAAAATCAGCACTGCTTCCTCCTTGAATGGATAATGTGCTTGGCGCTATTGAAATCCAATTAGCAGCTTGTCCACTAACTGAAACAGAATAAACTCCTGTTACATCAGCATAAACAGTGTATTTTTGTTTCATTGTTTCGCATTGACAGGATTTTGAATAAAATGAACCACTAACAGAAACTGCGCTCGCAAAAGATAACGCAAGCAAAATGACAAAAACTATTCCTAAAACTCTTGTACCTGATTTCATATTTCCAACCCCTTTATTCCAACCATGCTTCTTTCTTACTTGGCTTGGTATTCCTTGTTACCCCATAAATAATTACTGCCACCAAAGTAATTAAAAGAACTGCTAGCAAAAGGCTTCCAAAAAGCCCTTCAATTAAGGAAATAGCGCCAAAACCAAACAAACCGGCAAACATTCCTGTTCCAAATCCTAATGAGTTTTCTTCAATTACCAGTGAAAATGTTTGCTTGTTAATTAACTGTCCTGAAGAAACAACAAACACCGGTTCAAAATTACCATCAACATTCCCTGCGCTTATAATTCCTGAAACAGTTGCAACTCCGCCAGGCAATATCTCTCCGATAACAACAGAGTCAATATTAACATCATTTGGAACATCTTCAAAGGAAACAAGAACATTTTTCACTGAAGCACCAGTGTTATTCCTCAGCACAATATCATAACTTGCTGTTGAATTACCTTTCATTATTACTTGTTTTGTTGCACTCAATATTTCCAAATCATCAAAAGAAGATTTTTCTTTTACGTTGAAATAAACCTTTGCTGAAAGTTCAACAGGACCTTTTACTAAAATCTTTAACCATTGGTTATCCCTTATCTGTGCAGAAGGGTTTGTAGAGATTACTGCATAAATAACTCTTGATTGTCCTTTTGGCACATTCACAGTGCTCTCAGAAAAGCTTATTGAAACTCCTGTTGGAGTATCAGTTGCAGATAGTGAATAATTTGCATCAAAGTCCCCATTGTTGGTTAACTCTAATTCAAATATTTGCGAACCGCACCAAACAATATCCTTTGCCTGTGTTTTAACAATCAAACTCGCTTTACTTTCGCCAAGAACATTTAAGCACAAAAGTTTTTGTTCAGTAAAAGAATTCCATTCAGTTCCATCATACCCTGCAATTGTTAACAACTGGTGACCTGCAGGAGCATTCTGTGGAACAAATACTGTGTAATTAATTGATTTTCCTTGATTTGGATTCAACAAAACTGAATTATAAGATAATTCAGCAGGCATTCCTAGTAATTTTAGGAAAAATTCTTTTTCATTCCTGTAACACTCAGAACAAATACATGACTGCCTTGTAATGGTAAAAGAGCTTTCAAATTTCTGGCCACGTGAAACATCAAAACAAACACTTGGAACACTTAATGAGAAAGTTCTTTCTGCAATCTCTGAGCAATCAACAACCTCAATCTCAAGCCTCTTATTTATATGATAACTACCAGCATCCCCGCTCAACAAAATATTATAATAACCAGTATCAAGGCTCTTTGCATTTATTACTAATTGAACCGCTTTTTGTTCTCCTGAAGAAAGATTAACATAATCTTTTTCAAAATAAGGCAAAATCATTGCATTATCAGCGCTCAAATAAACTCTTTTTTGTTCCATAGTAGTATTTCTTACCATAACAGTGAGATTCTTTTCCTCGCCTTTACATATTTTTCCATCAAACTCATTAATACTAAATCCATCAAAATTACTGCATGAGCCAACCTGGAAATCAAACCATAACTCAATATTAGTATCTTCAGCAAAAACCCTTACTTGGTAAGCGCGTTGTTCTGCTCCACAAGTATTTGCATTAAGGGTAAAATAAGTTGTTTCTCCATCATTCAAGCATAATTCGCCATTAGAAACAGAAACATTCAACAAATCATAAGGGGTTGATTCAGCATCAAAGTTAAAGCATTTTCTTTCTCCAGAAAAATTTGAAAGCTTCATTTGTGTTCCATAAGAAGTGCATTGCTCTAAGCAAACTCCTTTATTATCAGCTTCAAAAATAATCCTGTTATTGTCAGGAGTATTAGTATCAAAGCAATTAGTGCTAATAGTTGTCTGTGTTGTAGAATATTTTCCTGCAGAATCAGTTGCTTTTATTGTCAAAACATTTGACAAATGCTTATTATTAAGCCCTGAACAGGAAATAAAATTTGAATCCTCAATTACACAATTCACTGCGCTTGAATTTGATTGCTCGAGTGAAAAAACCAAATTATTTCCATCCTCAGCATCATAAGCAAAGTCCGTTAAATCAATGAACCTGTATTGAGAAGAATTAATACACTGCAAAGGGATTTGTTCCCAAACAGGAGCTGAATTTCCAAAGCAAATTTTGAAAATATCATCATAATACAAACCAAATTCATCAGTTACTCTAACACCTATGTTGGCACAACTTTCTGAACAAGAATTTACTCTGCATGAAAGGAAATAAGTATCCTGTACATTGCATGTTACAAGGGAACTGTTTGAATCTGAAATAACTTGGAATCTCCTGCTGGATAAAGCATCATCCCAAGAATAATTCCTCAAATCAAATAAATAATCAAGGTTATCAACACAACTTTTCTCAACATCAGGCAAACTCAAGGTAGGGGGGCTGTTTGAAACATTTACACTGAAAGATTTCGTATCAACTTTCCCGCAAGAATCTGTTGCCCTAACAGTTATTGATGAAACACCAAGATTTCTTGTTGCAGCACAATGAGCATATCTTCCACTTTCAAGCGAACAAACAATGGAATTTCCGTCAACTTTTCCATCTATTATTATATCTGCAATTGAATCATCATAATCATTAATATAATCCCATAAATCAATTGTAAATGATTCATAATATTTCAATGACTTGTCAGGCAAATCCTCTATAATAGGGGCTAAATCAGTAGAACAATCCTTTGGGTTGCCATTTCCTAAAACACAATTAACACTAACACTTACTATTCCATGACTTGCTTTAGCACTAAACGAAATAGAATTATCTGCAGAAAGGACTACCTTTCCTCTTAATGTCTGAGTATCAATTCCACAAAAAGTTGTATTTAATGGCTGACCAGGATTAGCATACTTATCCAGTGTTGTTCCAATCAAAGAGCCGTTAATGTAAACACTTGTAACCTCATCACTCTGTAATGCCTGGCCTGTGGCATTTCCATACCCTGTTGTCTTTATTGTTACTGCACAAGTATGTTCTCCTGTTGTTGAAGAAGAAAAAGGATAAGCACAGGGTTGGCTAATTACATCAGCACCATCATAATCACCTGAAAAAGAATAACAAACACCATTGTTTACAAGCAATGCCTTGTAACCATCAGGCCTGCAATATTCTTTCATTGAACAAGAAGAAGAATTTGCGCAATCAAAATCTATAGATGTTGCTTGTGCAAAAACAGTGAAACCTAATAAGAGGAAAAAAATTCCAGCTAACAAACAAATATGATTAAATTTCATCTCATTCACCTCAAACCCTGTTCCTTATTCTTGAAATAAAAGCAATTAACAAAATTGCTGCAATTATAACCAAAACCCAGAAAACAGCCCATTGAAAAATAGAAAAACTTTCTATTTGCTGAGTAAAAGAACTAAAACTAAATAACCCTGTAAGCTCTGGATTTGAATTGTTTTCTGAAAAAATTAATACAATATTTTTTTGCTCAACTTTTTCATTCATCTTAATTTCAATAGTAGCATTCAACTGAGTGCTTTCATCATACTTTGAATTAAAAATAGTTATTTTTGCACTGGTTTTCTCATAAGGAGCAATTTTGCTTGGAACAATAATTTCGCTCTTTATTGGAGCAAAAAAATTAACTTCCAAATCAACCTGTTTATCTGAATCATTTGTTATTTCAATAAAAAAAGTGGTTTTGTCTGAAACAATTACTTGTTCAGGAACATTAACAGAAGCATATGCTTTAGCGCTGAACAAAACAAGCATAAAGACAAGTAAAACAATAAGGTAATCTTTATCCAAAGACATTGCTTTCTTTGCAATACCGTTTACGTACCCAGTAATCATTGAACCCCAACCACTGAAATCGATTTCTTCAACTGTTTAACCCCTTAAACAGCTAAAAACCTCTTGTCCTGAAAGACAAGAAAACTCACCATTAACTTTGTAATGAAACAAAGTTGTTGTATCTAAGTAATTGGTGCAGGAGGAGTATTTAAACTTAACGGATTAACTAGAGAAAGGGATTATTAAGACATATTTTGAGGCATGTTTTCAATATAGGTTTTACTCTCTGCTTTCTTCAAAATATCCAATCTGAAATCAATGGTAATCTTGTTTGACTCAATCTTAGTTTTAACCAAATCAAACTTCAACTCAGGAGGGCTAATTAAATCAACATCCTGCGGTTTTTGCTCATCATAGCAATCCTGCTTTACTGGGTTTTGGACATCCAAGATAAGCAAATTTGTGAAAACTGTTGTATAACCACTTGGACTCACTACAGGCACCGGCACTCCAACAGAGGGAGTAACAGCATATGGATCTCCTCCAACAAGCTGCGAAATATCCCCACTTACAATAGACTCCCAACTGCTAGCCAGTTTCGACTTAAGGGAAGTGAATGAAACAAGTTTCAAACAATCAAGTGGAACTGAATCACTTTTCTTCACTGAAAAAGCCAAAAACCTTTCACCCGAAGAGCTAGAAAAAACTTTGGATACTGCAGAATCAAATAGAGCATCTATGGAAAAAGTATACTTTGAATGATAAAAATCCCCTCTAACGAGGCTCCCTTTTGAATAATCAATGGGATACTTTGATAAATCAATCACGAAATTTTGACCAATCAAATCCTTCTTTTCATTATAATTAAAAACCGCTCTAAAATATTTCTGACCATTCTCTTCAATCACCGAAATATTATCTGAAGCACAAACACCGCCAATAGAACAAGAAACAGACAAAATAGGAGAGGAAGGATTTACTCTCTGAACCGAACCCTTAGAAATGTCCAAAGTAGTGCTTGACTCATTAGCCCCAGACACAATATTTGCATTCATTAGCCTCAAATAATAAGAAATTGAGTTTTGCACAGGAGCAGGGTCCGCAGCAATAACTATTGTTGCCATTAATGCTAGCACAACAAGCGCCACTGTTGAGACCAAAACAATTTTTTTATCCATTAAATCACTGGCTATTAAGATTAATATTTTGAGTAGTATATATACCTTATCTCAACCATTTTTTGACGGGTAAAATGCTTTTTATTGATTGACGAACTTTACTATGTTGCTTTAAATATTGTTTTCTCTCATCTTATTTTATGGCAAAAGTAAGTGGAAAAAACATTTTACTCAATGAAGAAGAAACCTCTATTCTAGGAGAAGGAAAAGAATTTGAGGTAATCCCAAATGACAAAGGAGTCTTCCTGTTCATAGACAAATCAATGCTTAAAGAAACAGAAGGCAAACAAGTATGCATACAAGTACCATTGCTTGAAGAAGAAAAACAGCAAGTGCTTGGAAAAATAAGGAAAGGCAGGTTATCAGAATTAGTGGAAGGAAAATTTGAATTAACTTTAAACGAAAAACAAAAAAAAGCTTTGCTTGAACTTGTGGTGAGCGGAGAGGTATTCGTATTCAAGTTAAATGAAACCTACAAAAAAGGAGTATACAGAGCTAAAGAAGAAACAAACGAAAAAGAACGAGGAAAAAAAGAATCAGAAAATATTAATGCAAAAGAAAAAACTTTTGACCAATACAACTTGGAACAAGACGGATTCATGATAATAAAAGGAAAAGACAACGCAAGCAAAGCATCATTTGAATTTGGCGGACAAATAAAAGAAGGATTATTAAAAGGAATAAGAAGCTTTGATGGAAATTATTATTTAATACAAACAGATTTACTTGAAGCATACATAGACAAAATAATCATAAGCCTCAACCAAAAAACAAATCAAACCATTGAGGAATTAGCACAAAGCATAAAATCCTCAAAATTACTGGCAAGAATAATATGCGAATTCCTAAAAGAAGAAGGAGAACTAATTGAAAAAAAAGCCGGAACTTACACTTACATCAAATAAAACAACAAAAAAGCCTATTCACTAAAAATATAAACCTTGTCAGAAACAACATATCTATTGCTGAAAGCAATAAAAGGGGTTATCGTATACCGGCAGTACAAACGGCTCCAGGGAGCCTTGTTAAGGCTCGCGACCTGGCAAAGCAAAAGCTTTGCAAGGCATAGTAAAATGCATAGCATTTTACCATGAAGAATTTGGGAACTGCTAACGCAATTCCCAGAAAACAATTCTTTAATGAGATACCGTTAAGACGGGGTTCGATTCCCCGTAACCCCATAAATTGTTTTAATTAAATTTTCTTTTGGGGATGCAACACCTTTTTTGTAAAAGGGGTTGCGGGTTAGATTCCCCGTAACCCCATATTTAATTTAATTAAATTTTCTTATTTTATATTACTCAAACCAGCCATGGATTTTTTGCCTTAACTTCAACTAAAGCTCTGTGCAATTCTTCATCCATTACTCCAAATTCTTTTGCAAGCGCCCTCAAAGCCATTGCCCTTACATTAAGATTAGCTCCTTTCTCCAAAGCACGCTTCCTCAACAAAGGAATAACTTTCCTGTTCTTCATGTCAACAGATAAAGAAATTGCCTGCACAGCAACATTACTATCAGGATGAAGAATATTTGAAGCAATAAACTCTGAATGTTTTTTTGGATTTATTCTGAATAAAACTTGAAGAATAGTTTCTTTTACAAAAGAATCAGAATGAGCAAACTGGTTTTTTATTACTCCCTCATACTTCTCACCAAATTTGCTTAAAGAAATTATTGCATTTGATTTGGCAAAACAATTCCTGCTCCGCAAATCCGAAAAAATTTTTCTTAAAGGAAGAGAAACTGCTTTCGCTGTAATAGACGCACCCTTTAAAGGCAACTTTTTTCTTGCAACAAGTTTTGGAGAAACATTACTTTGCCTTAAAACCATAAAATAACTCGGCTTAACTACAATAAAAGGCTAATTGCCTAAAAAACAAAGATGTACAAATTGTTACATTTTGAGAAAAGCATTTCTTATTAATTAAGAAAAACATGCTATTCTGCTAAAAGGTGTTAATTATCGTTCAACAAAAACTCATCTAAAAATACCCTCTTTTTTACCAGCTCATTAAACCGCTTTCTTTACCCAATAATTAACTTTAAATTGCTTCTTTTGCTGTATTCATTACAGAGCATTAAACAAAAAAACAAAATCGGTGAACAAGTTTGATACAGGAAAAAAGATTTACAAAAGAAATGGAACTAACCATTTACGAACAATGGAAAAAAGATAATTCCTTTGGATTCAACGAAAATACTGAAAAGCCTGTTTACTCAATTGATACGCCCCCACCATATATTAATTCTCCAATACATATAGGGCATGCGAGTACATATGTAATAATGGATTTTATTTCAAGATACAGAAGGATGACAGGGCACGAAGTATTATTTCCGTTAGGTTTGGACCAAAACGGTTTGCCAATAGAAATAAGCGCAGAAAAAAAATACAAAGTTGATTTTACTAAACTCACAAGAGCAGAAGCAGTTGCTTACTGCAGAAAACTCCTTAATGAAACAAGCGCAGAAAGCATTGATTCTTTTTTCAAATGCGGAATAGGTTTCGCTTCCTGGAAAGAAGGGGAAAAAATAGGGAATATATACCAAACAGATTCGCCGAGTTACAGAGCAGTTACACAAGCAACATTCATTGACCTTTACAACAAAGGACTTATTTATGAAGCAAACAAAGTTGTTAACTGGGATCCAAAATTACAAACAACAGTCTCGGATTCAGAAATAATTTACGAAGACAGGCCAGGATTTTTCCACGAAATTGTGTTCAAAGTAAAAGGAACAAAAGAAGAGGTTATTATTGCAACAACAAGGCCAGAACTAATCTGCACCTGCGGAATGGTAATATTTAATCCTAAAGACAAAAGATACAGGCATTTAGAAGGAAAAACACTAATCACCCCTTACTTCAACAAAGAGGTTCCATGCAAAGCACACCCTGTAGCAGAAATGGATAAAGGAACCGGAATCATGATGATGTGCTCATACGGAGATTTAACTGATATAAGATTTTTTATGGAACAAAAACTTGAAGGAAAAGTAGCAATAAACAAAAACGGCACAATGAATGAAAATGCATTTGATTTGAAAGAACTAACAATAAAACAAGCAAGAGAAAAAGTTGTTGAAGGACTAAAAACACAAGGGCTATTAAAAAAAATGACTCCAACAGAAGCACACAGAACACCAATAAGCGAAAGAAGCGGAGCAGCAATAGAATTCATTGAAATGCAGGAACTTTATTTGAAACAATTAGAATTCAAGGATGAGATGAGGAGAATTGCAGATGAAGTAAATATTTACGCACCCCAATCAAGGCAAATCCTTCTTGATTGGATTGATTCTGTATCAATTGATTGGCCCATAACAAGAAGAAGATTTTATGCAACAGAGGTACCTGTGTGGTACTGCAAAAAATGCGGGGAAATTGTGTTAGCAGAAAAAGGAAAATATGTCCAGCCGTGGAAAGAAGAATACAAAGGAACATGCAAAAAATGCGGTGGAAAAGAATTCAAAGGAGATGAAAGAGTATTTGATACATGGTTTGATTCAAGCATCTCCCCGTTATATATTCTTGGTTACGAACGTTACCCAAAATTCTTTGAAAAAAATAATCCATGCTCCTTACGCCCACAGGGAAAAGAAATTGTTCGAACATGGTTATATTACACATTACTAAAAGATTATTTGCTCACAGGAAAAACAATTTTCAAGGATGCGTGGATACACCACCACATTGTTACTGAAGATGGAACAAAAATGAGTAAAAGCAAGGGAAACGGAATTGATCCACATGATGTTTTGGCAAAATTCGGTTCAGGTCCCTTCAGAACATGGTGTGCAGTAGAAGGAAACCTAGACAAAAATGATTTCAGGTGCTCAATGCAAAGAATAGAAAACGCGGGAAAACTACTTGAAAAACTCTGGAATGTTTCAAAATTTGTTTCAATGTTTGAATTAACAAAAGAACAGGAAAAAAATGCTGAACTAATGGAAATAGACAAATGGGTTCTACAAGAAACTGATAAATTGGTTGAAGAAGCAAAAGAAGGATTTGAAAAATATGATTTCCACAACCCCACAACAAGAATAATTAATTTTATCAGGGAAGAATACGCTTCACACTATGTTGAAACGGTAAAAAGAAGAGCATACAATAATGATGCAAACACTAAATTTACTGAAAGCCAGAGAAATGGGGCTGTAAAAACACTGAGAGATACTTTGCGCACACTGCTTGAATTGCTTTACCCAATAAATCCGGCAATGACACACTTCATTTACCTTAATTTGTTTAATGAACAAATAAAGGAAAAAAAATTCCCTGAAAAAACAATGAAAACAAGCACAATTACAGGACAGGAATTCATTGATTTCAATTCAGCAATATGGAAAGCAAAAAAAGATAACAACCTGTCCCTAAAAGACCCGATAAAAAATGCAGTTGCTCCAAAATCACTGGAACCAATTGCAACGGAACTAAAAGCAATGCACAATATTTTAAGCTTAGAATTCAAAGGAAAAGAAATACAAGTAGAAGCGAAATAAGGTTTAATTTTTAACCAAGCTCCCAACTTTTCGAATCATATTTTTCTTTTTTTAGAAGTAATTTAATCTCTTTTTGTATTTCTTTTATATCGTCTTCGTTTAACGGCTCGTTTTTTTCGTAAAATTCAGGATGTTCCTTTCTGTACGGCAAGTACAATGCTTGTCCATATTTCTGAATTTTCGCACCCCTAGCTCTACCATAAAGGTGAATATGCAAATAGGCCCCTTCCGGCTTAGAAACACTCCAATTTCCGTTATCTTGATAGTTTATCCTTCCAATATCAATGCCTCTTTTGTTCATGGCAATTGCCATGGCTTCTCCAACAAGAACAGTTAAGCGCATTAATTCGGTTGCTTGTGATGGCGACAGTGCTTGCCTGTCAGGCACTCTTTCTTTGGGATAAATTTTTATATGTCCGCCATCGGTTCGCATAACGTGCGGATTTGTAACTGTTTCAACAACAAAGCCCTTAGTTTCGTAAATAAACGCCATACAAAATAGGCTTGGAAAACTATTTTTAAACAGATTTTTTAATTGACAAAATCAACCATCTTCACCAACCAAATTTTAAGCAAAATCCTACCACCAAACGTTTTAATACCACTTTTCCCTTTCCATATACATTGAGAAAGTGATTTGATTGAAGAAACTGGCTTTAACATTTCTTTTGATTCTTGCCCTAAGCATGGTTGTTTCCGCGCTCTCACAAGATGAAGCAATAGCAATAATTTCGGTGAAAAACAATTACTTAATGTCGGGAGAAAGCGCTTCTGTTGTAAACCAAATGATTACTTACCAAGGGCAAAAATATATTGTAGTTGCGGCAAAAAGCGGGGATTCAATAACAGCATACATACCATTGAAAAATTCTGACGGAAACATTGCTTCCTTGGATTTAGAAATAAGGGAAGTAATAAAAACAACAATAATTTACACAAACATGACGGAGCTTAAAGGTAATACTGCCACCGCAAACTGGCCTTTTTCTTACTCAACAAAAAATTTTTTTTACGATTTAGGCAATGATTTTATCGGATTAATGAATGATGCACTAAGCGTACAAACACTACTAAATGCAATAGGGACAACAGAAGCAAAAACAATTGCATCAAAAGCAGATCTTGTTCAGGCACATTCAGAATCGCTATCAGAACAAAGCAAGGCTTTATCAAACCAGATTGATGCAGGAATGAAATACGAAACCAGTTTCCTTGACACACTGGATACCAACGCTGCAACAAAATATGAAACAAATTACAAAAGCTTTTTTATTTCAGTAACGAGTTACAAAGAAGATTTTGTCGAATTAGGGAATGAAATAAGTCAATTAAACCAGTCAATAAGCTCTCTTGACCCATCAAAAATGACTGCAGAACAACAAAGGTCATATCAATTACTTTTAACAAAAGCACCAATCGCAATGTCAAAAAGCACAAGACCAAATCCCGCAAAACTAGACTCCTTTTTCAGTACAAATGACCAGTTAAGGACTCTTATTGAAAATGTTTTCAGTGAATCAAAAAAAAGCGATAATTTTGCATCAACACTGGAAGCAAGAAAAACACGAAACGAGGCTTGGAAAGTAATGTATGGAACAAATGATACTCTCCTTAAAATAGATTCAAGTTTTAATACACTTGAAAATGCTGCTGAAGCAATACTTTCAACTGATAACAAAGAATTATGGATTGAGGAGGATGCTGTTGATGGATTGCAGGCAAACTGGAGTGCAGCAAAAACTAGATACAATAACTCTGAATATGAAAAAGCAAAGGATTTTGCCCTTAAAGCACAGAAAAATGTTAAACAAGTTATTGATGGAGGATTAAAAAGCACTCAGGATAATTCAGGACAGGATTTAATTATTAAAGTAATTGCAGGACTAATAATAATAGTAATAGCGTTATTTGTTTTTGAAAATTTTATAATGAAAAAGAAAAAAAAGCCAGGGGAAGAATATGCAGAGCCATAAAATAATAGGATTGTTATTGTGCCTCATTGCGATGGCTTCAATGGTTAATGCAAGTATACTTGCGAGCACAAGCATTGATAAAAAAAGCCTTGCAACAAATGAAATCGGGATACTTACAATAAAACTACTCAATGATTCTGATACAGAAGTAAAAAATATCATAATCCGCGTACAAGCAGATAACCAGATAAGATTTATTATTGAAGGCCAAGAAGAAACCCTTCTCGCAAAAGTCATTGAAAGCATTCCTGCAGGAGAAGGAAAAGAAATACAAATAAAAATAAAATCAGTATCATCGCAAAAAGAAACCGCAAACATTTATGTTTACTATGGTCAAGAAAATCCCTTGAAATATGCTAATGTTACAATGGTTGAAACAAAAGAACTACCAGTTAATATCAATTCATCAATGCAAAAGAAAAACTTGAACCAAAAAGACACTTTATTAATTTCATTCAAATTAACAAATAACTCAATAGGGGCTTTGACTAAAGCAAGCGCTGAAATACTTGCTCCAACAGGATTTGAATCAGTGGCTGCCCCATTATATGCTGAAAGTGTTGCCCAAAATGCTTCAATTGAAAAAAACTTTGAAATTATTGCACCATTAGACACAACAGGAGAACAAACAATAATTCTTGCATATGGATTCTTTGATGCAAACGGTCCACATTATTTTGAAAAACAATTCAAAACAAGCTTTCAGCAACCAAATTACACTCTTATCATAGCGCTAGGATTAATTGTATTAATCACTGCGATTTATCTTTACATAAAAAAAGACAAGGGAACTAATATCAAAGGAACCTCTTGGAAAAAATAAACTTAATCCAACAATTAATTCCTTAAACAGCTATTTCAACAATATCCTTATTCTTTAACACATATTCAGGACCTACACGCTGGCCGGGAAACTTTGTTGAACCCCAAACCTTGGCAAATTTCAAATTCTTTGCAAAATCCTTGTGAAGAACTTTTGCTACATCAAAAACAGTTGAGTTTTTTGGCAAAGACAAAGGATCACTCATATCAGCTTCATGGCCGGGGCGCTTAGTAAAAACAAGCATTTTATCCAAAAGCAAAAACAACTGGTCCTTTAAATCAACAAGCAAATGATCAGTTACAGAATAAGGATTAATAAAAACAGCTTTCTTGTAACAAATCTTTTCATTCATTGCTTCAGCAACCTCTCCAAGAGAATTAATTTTCCCAGAAACAATTACCTGAGAATTAGTGTAACCAGAATTCTTCAAATATTGTTCCAGCTGAATTGCAGGAAAACCAAGAAATTCTTTTCCAGAAATTTGAATACCAGGAAAATTTGAAACCTTAACAAGAATTGGCGGCCTTACTTTGTTAATATAAACATAGGATTTCGCTAATTCATCAATAAGAATTTTTTTATCTTCTTCAGAAGTAATAATAAACAAAACAGCATCAGCATTCCTAATTATTCCAATGATTTCTCTCCCCTGCGCCTTGCCTTCCGAAGAACCTTCAATTAAAGCAGGCAACTCAACTATTTGAATTGGAGCACCATCATACTCAAACATACCCGGAGTAGGTTCTTTTGTTGCAAAAGGATAAGGGGTTACTTGAGTTATTTCTTTTCCAACAATTTTGTTAAGCAGCCAACTCTTCCCAGAATTAGGCAAACCAACAATCACAATCTGACCAGTACCCTCTTTTTTCACAAACATTGAAGCAGAACCAGCACCATGCTTAGAAGCCTGCGCCTTTGATTTCTCAAGCTCATTTCTAAACTCAGCAACCTTCTTGTTCAAATCATAACGAAGCCTCTCAGCACCCTTATGCTTTGGTGCCTCTGATTGCATCTCAAGAAGAGCCGCTAATTTTTCTTCAGGAGTCTTGGCGGCGTAAAATTTGTTTTGAGCAGCACCGTACCCAATAGAAGCATTTGTTGCCATATTGATTAATTAAAGATAGAAACATTAAAAAAAGCTCTAAGCAGAGGTCATTTCAAGGATATACGCAAAACAAGGAGTTCTTCAAAAAACAATTTCTTTCTTCCGACAACTTTAACACTAAAACTTAATTTCTCAAGAGCTTTCTTAATTTCATTTGGTTTGTTTAAAGAAGAAACCAAAAGCAATGCAAAAGCGTTTTTGTTTAAATAAGTTTTTACTTGAGGCAAAAACCTGTCAATCACAACCCTTCCATTTTCTCCCCCATCCAAATCAACCCATTTTACTTCATCACTTGGAACATAAGGAGGATTAAAAGCAATAAAATCAAATTTTAATTTAATGGAGGAAAATAAATCGCTCTTCTGCACGCCCAAAATATGTCCTACAAATTGGGTTTTACTCTTTTTGTTTTCTTTAATGAATCCCCCAATATTTTTTCTAGCTTCTTTCAACGCAAAAGAATTAATATCAACAGCAAGCACTTTTTCCGCGCCTGCTTTCAACATCGCAATACTCTGAATTCCAGAACCAGTGCCAAGATCAAGACACTTTTTTCCTTTCAAATTCTCTTTCAAAATGCATTCCTCAAGTAGCCAGGAATCTTCAGCAGGAGAATAAACTTCTTTTGAAATTTTCTGTTTCACGGACAAACTCAGCACCTAAAAAAATTATAAAACACAAATCAAATAAAAAATAATTTATGCTTTGTCAGAAATACCCCATAAGTAATCAAAATCAGATTTGAATTTTGAAGCAATATCCACACTTTCAATAAAAACAAGATTCTCATCATTCCTTTCATCAGCATTCTGTGAGTAATTAAAAGAACCCGTGGCAACAAAATTACCATCAATTACCGTGAATTTGTTATGCATGTAGCCAGAACCATTTCTCCTCGCAATAGGAATTCCTGCAGCAAAAATTCTTTCATCATCACTGCTCTTATTAGCGCTCTGATCATAATCAAAAATAACTTTTACCTCAACCCCGCGATTCCTTGCCCTAATAACAGAATCGGCAATCCCGTCATGAGTAAAAGAATAAATCGCAATGTAGATACTTTCCTTTGAAGAATCAATCTCCCTGATTAATTGATTAGCACAATTATCCTCAGGACAGAAAAAAACATCCACTTTTGCGGGAGACACTGAAGGCTGCAAAATTGTATTTGATGAATTAAACAAACCTAAAGAATTCAAATCATCCTGCGAAACATAATTATCCTGACGAGCAAGCATAATTATCAAAACCGCAATGATAAATACTACTCCTAAAAAAATCCACGCAGAAGAACGACTCTTATCTTCAAACACCATGCCACCACATTCGCACACTAAGTAAGGGCAAAGCCCTTTTTATTCATTTCCAACAAACACCTATAATGACGTAAAGTGAGATACAATGCTTTTTGATGCCCACTCGCACCTAGATCTAATGCAAGAAGGAGAACTAAAAGAAGCACTTGAAAAAGCAACAAATGCAGGAATAACTCAAATAATTTCATGCGCCACTTCCTTTGCTTCAAATGAAAAAAATCTTGAACTTGCTAGGAAGTTTCCCCAAATTAAAACAGCAATAGGGCTATACCCCTTAGATGCGCTTGATTTAAATGAAATAGAACTAGACAAAGCATTTTACTTTTTCAACGCAGAAATAAAAAAAGCAATTGCTATAGGAGAAATAGGACTAGATTACAAATACTGTGTAAAAAAAGAAGAACAAGAAAAACAAGTTAAAATCTTTACAAGATTCATTGAACTCTCAAACAAAACAGGCAAACCCCTAATAATTCATTCAAGATTCGCGCAAAAACAAGTGCTTAAAATACTCGGAGAAAATAAAGCAGAAAAAGTCCTCCTCCATTCCTTTATTGATTCCTTAAAACTAATGAAACAAGCAGCAGAAAAAGGCTATTTTGTTTCCACAGGAATAAATACACTCGCGAACGAAGAAACACAAAAAAACATTGCAAAATTCCCTTTAGATAATCTATTATTTGAAACAGATTCACCCGTTAGATTCAGAGGAGAAAAAACTTACCCTGAACAAATATTAACCATTGCAAAAAAAGTTGCAGAACTAAAAGGAATAACTTTTAATGAAATTGAGGCTGTGCAGGAAGAAAACTTCAAAACTCTTTTCCACTAAAAAAACAACAAGTTTTTAAATTCCCCTTGAAAGAAAATACTTGTGATAAAATGATATTCGTTTTCCTTATAGTACTAATAATGGCTCTTATAATAGCCAACATACTTGTCTCAACCACAAAACCAAAAAAATCACAGGAAAAAGGCTTTGCCAATCCTTCCCCAGAAACAGTTGAAACACCAGAAGTAATAGAAAAAATGCAGAATTTACACGAAAACAGTATGCTAGTGCAAGGCTCAATCCAAGCAACAAACAAAAAAATATACTTACTAAACGAAAGAGTGTCAGCACTCGAAAAAGCCGTTACAAGTATGATAGAGAAAAAGATTGATTGATTTTCAGTATCAAGGAACCTGCTTAAGTCACTATTTCTAAAAAAATAAATGGCCTCAGAGTTGGATTAAATCTTCACAAGCTTTTACGCTTCCGCAGGGATTTACTTCATCACAGGCGAAATAAATATACTAAAAGAGGTTTTTAAAAGAATCTAAGTTATAAAAAATGACTTTATAATAATTAATCTCAAATTTTGAGTCAGTATTTTCTTAACAACAAGGACATTTAGATTTTTTATCAACTAATTTTATTAACTTTGTAATTTTGTTTTTATTAATATCTTCAACAGAAAAAATCTTTAAGTGCCTCATTGTCTTGCCCTTTCCTTCAAACAATTTTTTTTCTTCAGCATTTAATCCATTAATTGAAAACCCAACATGTATCTTGTCTTTCAGTGCAGCGAGATAAAATTTTCCTTTACAAAAAGTTATTACTCCCCATTGGAATTTCTCATCAGGCTCTTTGAGATTAGTTAAAAATATTTTTCTAATTTTAATCAAAATCTCTTTTTGAGCGGGTTTTTGTCTTCCTATATACCCATTTATTTTATTTTGCACCATCTTTTTCACCAAAAAACTTTTTCTTTAACCCTTTTTTATAAATCCTTTGTAAAAAGAATTATAATTTCTGAAAACCAATTTCCAATTAATCCAAATTCGGTCTTTGGGTTATAGAAACTTTTTGTAGCTTTACTTTTTTTGCATCGTATTCTTTTTCTGAAAAAAATACACCTATAGTGGTAGCTATGTTTGAAACAAAAATTATTATGAAAACAATTGCTGTCATTTGCTCAAACACACTCCCCATACCCAAACCCACAATAATAGGAAAAGACATTAAGCTTGCCGCTGCAAGACCACGAGCATTCATTGTAGTGATAAGAAAACTATCTGAAGAAAATTCTTTATTAATTACAGAAGCTATTTTTGCTCCGAAAAACCTTGAAATTAAAATTATTAAAATAATACCAGCAGATACTGTAATAACAAAAAAATCATTCAAATAAGAAGGCTTAAACAATAAGCCAAGATAAACAAAAAAGAAAGTCCTTACAAGAAATGAAACCTCCATTTGGAAGGACTTAATTGTACCCTCAACTTTTCGAGGAGTTAAACGAAGCATAGTAGTTAAATCCTCACTATTACCTAAAACCAAACCAAAAACCAAAGCGGCAATAGCACCATTACCACCAAAATATTCCACAATTGAATACAAAAGCATCAAAACAGCAAGAGTAAGCAAATACTCATAAGGCTTTTTTTCAAAAAAAGATAATAATTTTACCCAAATTAATCCAAAAACAAAACCACCAACAGCAGCAATACTAAAAGCAGCCAAAATACTCGAACCAATACTAGCAAAACTAACTGAAGCACCCCCTCCACTACCAAGCAAAGCAATAAAACTCGCTACAGCAACAGCCGAAATAACACACAAAGCATCAGTAAGAGCAGACTCTAAACCTAAAAGAGTTTTTGTTTCTTCCTTAGCAGAGGTATTATTCACAATAGGAATTATTACAGCAGAACTTGTCCCTCCAAGAATAGCTCCTAAAAGAAGCCCTTGCAATATATTCCCTGTAAAAGCAAACCATAACCCAGCAACAAGCAAAAGAGTTAAAACAAAAACCGAAAAAGTAAAAATAATCGCACTAGGAAGAGAACGCAAGGTCTTAAAAAAATTAAGCTGCATTCCCCCTTCAAACAAAATAATCATTAAAGCAAAACTTGCAAAAAAAGGCAAAAAACCTTGAAAAATAACAAGTTCACTCGCTCCAAGAAAACCAAAAACCGGTCCTAATAATACCCCAATCAATAGTAAAACAATAATCTCAGAAACCTTTGTCTTTTTAAAAAAAGTAAGCCCTGCATAACCAATAAAAATTATGGCAGAAACAACAAAAAAAGCTATATCTACAGCAACCATTCAATAAGAGAAAGAAGTGCCAAAATAAAAACCTTTTGATAATTCAAGGCATAAATAGACTTTTTTCGTTAAAAAAAAGCAAAGTAATTTAAACAATAAATAAAAGACTTATTTATGGAAAAAGTTTTTCAAATAAAATCATTTTTTGACGGACTCGCAGACAGGCTTTTTGTTTATTCAAACAGAAAAAAATGCACTCTAATAATCCCCGCTTTTAATGAAGAAAAAACAATTCAAAAAACAATCAAAGCAGCCTTAGGAGCTATATATGCTGACGAAGTAATAGTTGTGGATGATGGTTCCTCAGACAAAACATTTGAAATTGCTTCAAAAACAAGTGCAAAAGTTATAAAACATGAAAAAAACAAAGGAAAAGGAATGGCAATAAAAACAGGAATCAAAAATGCAAAATATGACATTATATGTTTTATCGATGCTGATTTGCCTGAATGGACTTCAAGCAAAATAAATATGATAATAAAGCCCGTTGCAACAGGAGAAGCTGATTTTGTCAAAACAAGTTTTAACCGCTCAAGTGGAAGAGTAACTTTACTTACTGCAAAACCATTGCTAAAAATGTTTTTTCCAAACATTAATTTTGAACAACCATTAAGCGGACAATTTTGCACAACAAAAGAATTCTTATCAAAAATAAAAATAGAGAACAGATATGGAATAGATATTGGACTAGTAATAGATGCCTCAAGCAACGGTCTAAAAACAAAAGAAGTATATATAGGAGAGATAACAAACAAAAGCAAAAAACTTCAGGATTTACAACCCATGGCTGAAGAAGTTGCAAAAACAATAGCAAAAAAAGCAGAAATCCTCTCAGAAAAATATCCATTAATAATTCTTTGTCTTGAAAAAAGTTTCAAGGACAAGGAAAATAGTCTGAGATTATTTAACGAAACAATGAACGCATTGAAAACAAAAGGTCATGAAATAATACTAATAAGCACAAACCCGAAAAAGGAATTACTTGAATTTATAGATGAAAAAGCGATTGATGTGCTTTTCACTGAGAAAAATACTAAAGAAATAAAAACAGAGGAACCACTTGAACTTTTATGCAAGAGTTACAAAATAAAACCAAAAAAAGTGCTTTTTGTGGCAGAACCAGCATTATGCATGAATTCATTCAAACAAGCAGGACTAAAAATAAGCACTCCTAATAGTTGCAAGAAAATAAAACAAAAAGCAGACAAACAAATACTTTCCTGGCCAGAATTACTCTTGTTTGCAAAATAAGGTGAATTATTTGAAAAAAAAAATATTAATAGTTAACTTTCATTCAATGAGCCAACCTGGGGGAGTACAATCAGTAATATCCACAATAATTACCGATAAAAAAAATACTTATTCTCTGTTAACTGGTTCAACTAAAGAATTTGAAAAAAAATATTATAAAGGAATACCAAATTATGGCACAAGTTGTTTCGTAAAAAAATGCAAAACAATAGAAATTGAAAGAATATTAGAAAAAGTCTTTCAAGAATTCCAGCCCGAAATAATCTACACCCACAACTTGTCATATATGTTTAATGAAAAAAAAGCAAAAGCAATATTTGAATTTTTTAACTCAAAAAACGTTGTCCTAGTTGAGCATACACATCACGCATACATTAAAAGAAAAAAGATGATTAAAAAAATTCTTAACCTTAAATGGGATAAAATAATTACTATAAGCAATTTTGCCAACAAAAGGATTTCCAAAATAGTTAAGGATAAACAAAATGTTGTGAGAGTGCCGAATTCAATTAATTTAAAGCAATTCAAAAAAATTGATGAAACAAAAAGAAGGGCTTTTGCAAAAAAAATGGGCGTTCCGCAAGAAAACATTTTTTTGTTTCCTTCAAGAACAATAAGATTATCAACAGGAGCCATAGGGAAACAAAAACAATTCCTAACAGTGCTTAAAGCATTAAAACTCCTGAAAAAAACAGGTTTTGGCAAATTTGTTTTAGTAATACCTTATTTGGATACTAACGAAAAAAACAAAGAAGCAATTAAAAAATTCAATAATACTCTTGAAAAATTTAATCTTAAAAACAATCTCTTTATTTATCCTAAGAAATTGACTCAAAATGGAATGATTAAGTTTTATTCACTTGGAAACATAATATTATTTCCATCGATTGAGGAAAATTTTGGAATGGTGGCTGTTGAATCACTTGCATTAAGAATCCCAATAATAATATGTAACTCTGGAGGAACTATTGAAATAATTAAAAACAATGAAACAGGACTTGTTATCCCTCCAGAAAATCCAAAGGCTCTCGCGCAGGCAATAAAAAAACTTTCTGAAAACAAAGAACTTTACAGCAATATTTCAAAAAATCAGTTAAGAGAATCTAAAAAATATTCTTCAAAAAAAATGATTAGCTTAATTCAAAAAATTTTTGAGAGTATTCCTAAAAAAGAAAGAGAAATAATTTTGGTTAGACACGGTCAAACCGAATTTAATGAGAAAAAAATTTATTCGGGCCAATTAGAAACAATTCTGACGAAAAAAGGAATCTCGCAGGCAAAAAAAATAAGAAAGTTCTTTTTTAATAAAAAACATTACAAAGTGTATTGTTCGCCACTTAAAAGAGCAAAAACAACAGCAGAAATAATTTTTGGAAACAAACAAAAAATGATTTTTGATGATAAACTAAAAGAAATAAACACAGGGGTTTTTTCAGGCAAGACAAAAGAACAAATAGAAGAAGAGTTCCCATTTTTGAGGAAAAAAACTGATTACAGGAAATATTATCCAGGCGGAGAGAATTTTTCACAACTCAGAAAAAGAGTTAAGTTGTTTTTGAAAAAATTGCCAAAAAACGAGAACATAGTAATAGTTGGGCATGAAACAACAAACAAGATGATTGCAAGCATTTTAACAAAAACAAGGGTTGAAAAAATTCCGAGACAATTAAACAACCAAATTTTTGTTGTAAAAATAAAAAACCTTAAAATAATTGAGTTTTAAGTAAAAGCAAAACAAATATTCCTAATGTATTAAGGCAAAAGCTTAACACTGCGAGGTGACTTTCTTTTATTTTAGTCATCCCTGCAATAAGAGTAACCCCTGCTTCATCAGGCAAAGGAGAAGCTATAAGGAACCCCGCAAAAGCATAACCTAAATAAAGCATAAGCCTTTTGCCCAGAGTATTATTAAGTATTTCATTAAAATCTCTAAACAGCCCTTCTCTTCGAAGCTCATCAAATTCATCTTGAAAAGAAAATCTAACTAACTTAAAAATAACAATATCTCCTATAAAAGCTCCAAATCCTCCCGCTAATGCTGCTAAATAAATATTTTCTGGAGAAGAAACAATAAAGTAGCCTACAGAAAATGGCGCAGTAAAACCAAATGCAAAAAATATTCCTGCAATTAAATAACCAAGGTAACTTAATTCACCAAGGCGAGAAACAAAAAAAGAAACATCAGAGTTATTGAAACAAAAATAAGCAAAAACAATTGATAAAACAAGGAGAGTTATTTTAGGATACTTAAATTTAACAAAAATATTTTGCCCAAACAATCTAAAAAACTCATGAGCAAGAAGAACATTACCCTTAAACAAATCACTCTTTTTTTTATTCATGATTAACTAATAGTTTCTTCTAAAAGTTTATAACCATTAACTTTTTAAAAAATAATTGAAATTAAAATTCTTTAATAAAAAAATATGCCGGCATGACACCCCCAAAGTACTTAAAAAGCGCAAAAAAGCAGTTTTTTGATGATTCTTGAGAAACTACAAAAATTGGGTTTAGCTGCAAGTTATGATTCTTGCGGCGGAGGAAAAGAAAACAGTATGCGTGATTATGGTATTCCTTATGAGTACCAGAATTTTATTTACAATTGCACACAAAGCAGTGAAAATGTTTTCGTAAAAAAAGTAATTCAAGGAAAAAATTATTTTAATTCGCAGAAAAACAAAAAACTTTACGAACGCGAACAAGTAACAGAAGGGCAAAAAAAAGCTTTATGGGGCAACATGGCAAAAGTTCTTCCAACAGCTGAAAAACAATCACTCAACAAACCAAACAAATGCTTATTGTTTAAAGTATTACAAGATAATTCTTGTATGCATGACTGCAAATACTGCATTAATACTACATGTAAAGAAAAAGTTTCTTTAGAACCAAAGGAACTAGCTGATTCTTTTGAGGGGTTATGGAAAAAAGGTTATACCACTGGATTGTTTTTGAGTTCAGCGGTGCATGGAAGCGCAGAGCAAAGTACTGAAAAAATGATTGCTTCTGCACGCTTGCTCCGCGAACGCGGGTATAAAGGGTATATTCACTTGAAAGTATTACCTGATGCACCAGAATACTTGGTTAAAGAAATGGCTTTGTATGCAAACAGATTATCAGTGAACATTGAAGCTGCAACAACACTGGGCTTTGAAGAACTCACTAGCACTAAGAATTATAAGGAAGGAATTTTGCGAAGAGTGAGAACGTTAGACAAATTGAAAAGAAAATCTGATAAGAATGGAAAACAAAGCAACGGATGGTTTTGCGACTCAGGAGAAATAGAGAACGGAGTTGATTATAGGTTCAAGTCATTCACAACACAAATAATTATTGGAGCAAATGAAGAAACTGATAAAGAGGTTCTCAACAGAATGAATTCATTGTACTCAGAAACGAGTTTGTATAGGACTTATTTCTCCGCTTTTTCTCCAATTGAAGGCACCCCACTCCAAACAAAAAACCCTGAAAGCAAAACACGCGAACACAGATTATATGAGGTTGATTGGTTACTCCGCGTTTACGGGTTTGAGAAAAAAACAATCGAAACCGGAATGAATGATAATGGCAATTTACCAAGAACAACAGATGTAAAACAAAGCATTGCAATAGCAAACAAACACTTGTTCCCCCTTGATTTAAATTCCTGTACTCGTGAAGAACTATTACTCGTGCCGGGCTTTGGACCAAAAACAACTGAAAAAGTTTTAGAGCTCCGTGAAGAAAAAAAGATAAAAGAATACAACGATTTACTAAAAGTAGGAGTAAGAATATCAAAAGCAAAAAATTATTTAAACATAGAAGGAAAACAAACCTGCTTAACAAGTTTTTAAAAATAAAGAAAAAATACAAAAAAAGTACCTTATTAAGAAACATTAAATACTTGTTTTACGTTTATTTTTCATGCAAAAAAAGTTTTTATCTATTTTATGCTTGCTTGTGCTCTTTGCTAGTTTTGTCTCTGCAAAAAGCTATACTATTGATGAAGCTAATATACAGTTTGTAATAAACCCTGATGGCTCAATTGATGCAACTGAGTATATTACGTTTAATTTTAGTGGTGATTTTACTTTTGCTTATAGGGATTTGCCACAAGGAACTTGGCAGTACTCTGATTTCAAGATTTTTGATGAAGATAAAGAACTACAATACGAAACATCCCTGCAAGGAAACAATATTCAATACAAGTGGTATTACTCCGCAAGCAACCAAATAAAAGTATTCAAAATGACTTATAAATTACTCAATGCAGTAAAAGCCTATAATGATGTTGGAGAGCTTAACTGGAAAATTTGGCAAGAGGGATGGGATCACCCACTCAAAGAATTAAAAGGATTTATCCAATTCCCCGCAAAAGTTTCCGATGCTAATGAAATTTATTCCTGGGGGCATCCAAGCATTAACGGCAAAATAGCTGTACTTGATAACCAAAAACTAATTTTTCAAGCATTCAACATTCCTGCATACCAATGGATAGAAATACGCACTACTTTTCCAAGTTCAATGCTCTCAATGCAAAAAACAAATGAAAACGCTTTAGAAAAAATAATTAATGAAGAAAACAATTATTCTTCTTATACTGGAATACAACTCGGGGACTGGACAACAATCTTATTTCCTGGTTTGCTTCTAATTATATTAATTGCATTAATTGTTTTAGTAAGAAAATTTCCAATATTAAGATATGGTTTTTTTGTTTTATTTACAATTCTCTTTTTAGGTCCTTTTCTTCCAATTCTTTTTTCAATTCAAATGAATTACATTCCGATTTTACTTTCCTTTATTACCCAAATAATTATATTTGCTTTTTGTTGGCACTTCTTTGGAAGAGAGCCCCAAGTCGATTACATTGCAATGTATGAAAGAGAACCCCCTACTGATTATTCCCCAGTAGTTGTTAATTCGCTAATGCACAGTTTCATGAAAACTCCTTCCCCAAAACAAATTGGTTCCGAAATACTATACTTAGCACTAAAAGGAAAATTTAAAATACAAAAAGTAGTGGAAAACGGAAAAGATGAATTTTTGGTTGAAATAATTAACAATGATGTTACTGATATTTCTACAAGTCAGCGAAAATTATTTGCACTTATTAGCAAAATTGCATATTTAGACCCACAATCTTTTTGGGAAAAATATATTATTAAAAAGAAAAAAGAACCAACCCCACAAATTGCTTCAATAAAAGATATTCAACGATACTTACAAAATAATCCTACTGAAGCACAAACTTGGCTCAAAGAATGGAAAGAAGCTGCTCAAAAAGAGTACGATGCCGAAAACTTTGACCAAGAAAAAGATGGAAGCATTCCTTATGCTGCAGGAATGATTGCAAATGCTCTTTTGTTTTCTTATTTAGGGTTAGGAGCATGGATTTATCCAATTGCAATGGGGGTAATTCTTGTGGCAATTTTTCCACAAGTATTAAGAGCACGCACAGAAAAAGGGGTTCTACAATTCAAAAAATGGAGTAATTTTAAAAAGTTTTTACATGATTTTTCGCAATTAACAAATATGCCTCCAACAGCAATAGTGCTATGGGAAAAATATTTGGTGTATGCAGTTGTTTTAGGTGAAGGAAAAACAGTTGAAAAAGCAATGAAATTTGTTTTCAAAGATATAAATGAATTCCATTCAAGTATTTTTATTGGAACTTATGCAGGGTTCTCAGCAGGCGAATTTGCAGGTATTTCAAATAGTTTCTCAAGCGCATTTAGTTCAGCTGTTTCATCCTCAGGTTCCTCCGGCTTTTCAGGCGGCGGAGGAGGAGGCGGGGGCGGTGGTGGAGGAGGAGGCGGAGCCGGCTAAAATTTCCCCTAATTATTTCTTTTTAAAATAAGCCCTGTATAATGGTCTAGCCATTGCAACAAGCATTAAAACAAAAAACCACCAAGGGTTAACTGAAACAATCCATGTTGCTAAATCAGGGAACAAAGCAATTAGCCAAAGCACAGCAAACAACACTGAAAACTTTACTAAACCAATATCCCATACATCAAATTTCTTTATTGCTTTTTCAAAACACATTAAAAAACACCTCTAATTAGATACCACTTTACAATTAATAATACTTACCTGCATTCTTCACTTTAAAGAAAAATGCCCTTAGAAAATAATTGCTAAAAAAAATAGAAAAAGTGAAAAGGAACTTATCCTTTTCACTAAATTAAACTAATTATTTCTTTTTTCCTTTTACTTCTTTACCAGCTTGTTTTTCTTTTATCGCAGCGTGCGCAGCAGCTAGTCTTGCTATTGGTACTCTGTATGGGGAGCAGGAAACATTACTCATTCCTATTCTGTGGCAGAACTCTACTGTTGCTGGGTCTCCGCCGTGTTCTCCGCAAATACCAATATCAATTTCTGGTTTTACTCCTCGTGCGAGTGCAACGCATTGTTTCATTAATAATCCTACTCCTTCTTGGTCAATTGATTGGAAAGGATCACGAGAATAAATTCCTTTCTCAACATAAGGTACAAGGAATTTTGCTGCATCATCTCTTGAGAAACCACAAGTCATTTGAGTTAAATCGTTTGTACCAAATGACATGAACTCAGCTTCTTTAGCAAGAACATCAGCAGTTAATGCAGCTCTTGGAACCTCAATCATTGTTCCAACAGTGTAATGCACTTTACCAACCGCACCCATTTCTTTTGCTATTCTATGAGTCAGCTCAGCTAGAGGAGAATATTCTTTTACATTCCCAACAATAGGTATTTCTATTTCAGGTAATGCTTTTACTCCTTTTTTCTGTACATTCATTGCAGCGGAAAAGATTGCTCTAACCTGCATCTCCATTATTTCAGGATAAACAACTGCTAACCTGCATCCTCTAAATCCAAGCATTGGATTAAATTCGTGCAAAGAAATTATTGTTTCCTCAACTTCTTTAGGAATAACCCCAAGTTCCTTAGCTAATTCTTCTATCTCTTTTTTTTGTTCATGTCTTGGCAAGAACTCATGCAAAGGAGGATCAAGCATTCTAATAATGCATGGTAATCCATTCATTGCAGTAAATATTCCTTCAAAGTCTTCTCTCTGGAAAGGCTCTATCTTTGCAAGAGCTTTCTTTCTTCCAGCAGTGTCTTTTGCTAGAATCATTTCTCTCACAGCTTTGATTCTTGTTGCTTCAAAAAACATGTGCTCTGTTCTAACTAAACCAATTCCTTCTGCCCCAAATTCTCTAGCAATTTTTGCGTCCTTTGGAGTATCAGCATTAGTTCTAACTCTTAGTTTTCTGAATGAATCTGCCCACTCCATTAGTGTTCCAAAATCTCCTGAGAGAGTTGGTTCAACAACAGGAACAGCACCCACAATAACATGACCAGTGCTTCCATTCAAAGAAATTATGTCTCCTTCTTTTACTACAGTTCCTTTACAAGTGAATCTTTTATTTTTTTCATCCATTGTGATTTCGTCACAACCTGAAACACAGCACTTACCCATTCCTCTTGCAACAACCGCAGCGTGAGAAGTCATTCCTCCTCTCGCAGTTAATATTCCAACTGAGGAATGCATTCCTTCAATATCTTCCGGAGAAGTTTCTAGTCTTGATAAAATTACTTTTTCTCCTTTTTCTGCCCAGAGTTTGGCATCTGCAGCATTGAAAACAACTTTTCCAACCGCCGCACCCGGCGAAGCAGGTAATCCTTCTGTTAAAACAACATACTTGTGCTTAGGGTCAAATTGCTTGTGTAATAATTGATCCAGTGAAGCAGGGTCAACTCTTAACACAGCTTCTTCTTTAGAAATTAATCCTTCTTTCATCATATCAACCGCTATTTTTACAGCAGCGTGAGCAGTTCTCTTTCCGTTTCTTGTTTGTAGCATGTATAATTTTTCGTGTTCTATTGTGAACTCAAAATCCTGCATATCTTTGTAATGCTTTTCCAACTTATTCCTAATCTCAACTAATTCTTTATACACTTTAGGCAATACTTTGTCAAGTTCCTCTACTTTCTTTGGTGTTCTTATTCCTGCAACAACATCTTCTCCTTGTGCATTCATTAAGAATTCACCATAAAACTTGTTTTCTCCTGTGGACGGATTTCTTGTAAAAGCAACTCCAGTACCAGAATCCTCTCCCATGTTACCGAAAACCATTTCCTGTACATTAACAGCAGTACCCCAATCATTAGGAATATGATTTAGTCTCCTGTAAACAACAGCCCTGTCAGTCATCCATGACCTGAAAACCGCGTCCCTTGCTCTCTTTAATTGTGCAATAGGATCCTGCGGGAACTCTTCTTTAGTTTCTTTCTTGTATAATTCTTTTTGTTTTGAAACTAATTCTTTTAGCATTGGCACAGTCATTTCCGTGTCTTGTTTTATTTTGTTTTTGTGTTTTATTTCATCCATTAGTTCTTCAAAAGCAGAGTGCTTTATTTCCATTACAACATTACCAAACATAGTAATGAATCTTCTGTAAGAATCCCAAGCAAATCTTTCGTTCTTAGTTGCTTTAGCTATTCCATCAACAACAACATCATTCAAACCTAAATTCAAAATAGTGTCCATCATTCCAGGCATTGAAGCAGGAGCACCACTTCTAACAGAAACAAGTAACGCATTCTTTGTGTCACTGAATTTTTTACCAGTTTTCTTTTCAAGCTTTTTTACAGCCTCCATCATTTGTTCATCCATTCCAGCAGGATACTTTTTGTTATTCGCATAATACTCTTTACACACATCAGTGGTAATAGTAAAACCATAAGGCACAGGCAAACCAGAATTAGTCATTTCAGCCAAATTAGCTCCTTTTCCCCCGAGAAGCATTTTCATTTCCTTTTTTCCTTCCTCAAACATGTATACAAATTTTTCTTTAGCCATAGTTATTCCTCCAAAAAAATAATCCACTAAACACCAGACTTATGATAAGATGAAATAAAAAAAGATTAATAAAGATAAGCAAAGCACAAAAATCATGAAATAAAACTAATTAAACCAAATTAATTACTAATTATGGCAATCCACAGGAGTAATTGTACCTGATACACCAACTGTACCTCTCCAGATTCCACCTATAACATTAACATCAGGTGTTGGAGTAGGACAAGGATCAAATATTACTGTGCCACCATGGCTGGCACCGCCTTGTGTTCCATCAGTTGCATCTCCCCCTTTAGCCAAAACACTTTGAACAATTGAATCTTTAACTGTTACTTGCCCACCGTGCCCACCACCAGGACCATTTCCGACATAGTCCCATCCATATCCACCATTAACATTAATTGTATTAGCAACAGAGTTTGTTAAAAAAACATTTCCCCCAGTACCCCTATAACCATTAACATTGTTTCCGCCAAATGCAGAAATAACTCCAGTTGTGGAATTAACTAAGTATACTGTACTTCCATAACCCCCAAACCAACCATTTCCGCCCGACCCAGTACTACCATGAGCATTAATATCTGTTGAAACAAAATCCCTCACAGCCAAAGGAGAATACCCATTCGCATTAACACGCCCATTAATACTGTGATTATCTCCATCAATTCTTACATTGTTCGCAGTAACAGTTAAGCAATCCCCTCCAGAACCAAAGTTATTATCTAAAATATAATATCCTCCCTCAATACTTAGTGTATTACAATCAGAAAGATGAATGTAACTAGTTGGAGTAAAGTTCAAATAAGTAATTGAAGCCTTGTTACTATCAGCGATTATTGTGAGTGTATTTGAGTCATAACTTGTTTTTGAAAAAGTGCAAGAATAAGAACCGGAATAAAAATCAACTGAGATAAGAGAAGTCAAATTATTATTAAAATCATAATCATTTACATTGCAATCAATATTGCCTGTTGTCAATTGTTCTTCAGAAAAGTATTCTTTAATATTAAAATCCAAATTATAAACATCTAGAGGGGTTACAGTAATAACATAGTCTTGGGTCGAAGAATCAGCTGATGTTATGGTGTAAGTGACAGGGCTCGAAAAGTCCTGTGCTCCGCTCGGGCTAACTGATAAGCCTATGTAATCAATTGTGGGTGTCAAACTAGCAATGTTGGCTATAGAAGGTACATTCACGGAAATAGTGTGGTTTATTTCATCAACAGAACCAATTGAAGCATCCCTTCCATTCAAGTAAAACCCTGAAAAATCAAACGAATTAATTATTTTTGCATTACACATTCCTTCAGGAGGAGTAATTGTACCACTCGTACCAGTGCTGGCAGGAAGCCAAGAACCGCCACACATATTAACACAAGTATCCTCGCTTTCATTACACCAAGGATCATTATAAGAACAATGCGCCGGCACAGCCCCTCCAGAAACATTAATTGTAGGCATTACATCAGGGCAAGGAATAACAAAAGTCACATTTCCTCCATTTCCAGGAGTAGTAGGAGAACTTCCCCCAATTGCATTCACTTCCGTAAGCCCAGTAACACCCTCTAAAGTTATTGAACCTGCAGAGCCACCAGCGCTGGAAGACCAACTACCACTAGACCCAGCACCGCCAATGGAACTAATCACAGAAACAACCGAATCAGATACTGTGACAGAGCTACCTGCACCACCAGCACCAGAAGACGTGTCACCAGCCATACCAACTCCGCCGACAGAACTAATCGAAGAAACAGAAGAATTAATTATTGAAACCAAACCACCAGCACCACCAGCACCTGCCTCTACCCACCCAGAACCACCAGCACCCCCAACAGAAGAAACAATACCAGAAACAACCGAATCAACAAGCATTACTAGTCCAGAAGAACCGCCTACCCTGCCAATATAATTATCATTACTTATTCCACCAGCACCACCAGTTGAAACAACAGAAGAAACAGTTACACCAAACAAACCAATTGCACCAGAAGCGCCACCATTACCAGCATCCGATTCATAACTAGCACCAGTACCCCCAACAGAAGAAACATTCCCATCAACAAAAATATTGTTTAAATTAAAATCATAACCATTTTCTCCAGCACCAACACTCGCCCCTTCAATGTTCCCTGTAACCATACAATAATTCCCAAAAATATTTACATCATCAGCCCCAATGGTTAAAGAAGAAGGGCAAGACAAATTACCATCCAAAATATAATTCCCAGAAGAAATTATTTCAGAACAATCAGAAATCACTGTATAGCCAGGCAAACCAGAAAACTCACCACAAAAATGGCCAACAACAGGAACAATCGGCTCGACAACCAAAGAAAGATTAACAGGAACAGCATCTTGAACACAATCAATATTCAAGGTAAAAGGATACTCGCTTTCCAGACCATACTCTGATATTACTGTTATTACTCCACTACAAGTTTTTTTCTGGCCAACAAAACCAACACAAGAACAACCAGAATTAATATCACTCAAAGAAAAAACCTTTTTATCACCCTGAAACAAAGAAACATCAGAATAATCCAAAACAGTACCACCAACACTAATACCTGTAATAGTGAGAGACCCTCCTGAATTATTTGCAAGAGTAACCAAACCATCCCCATCAACATCAAGAACAGCCTCAGAAATACTGATTATTCCTGAACTACTAGAAATCTTTGAAGAAACAGAACTAATACCTAAAAAAGAATCCATATTATTGGAAACCAAGGCAACAACAACCAAAGAAATAACAACAATAACAGCAACAACAACCAAATACTCAATAGTACCCTGAGCAAAAGAATTCCTATTCAATCCATGTCTCTGCATAACATATCCACTATAACATTTATATATAAATATAATTCCAACTAAAAAAGCAATAACTTTTCATTTTCTTTTAAATCCTTTTAACAATTTTCCTAATTTTTCTCTTAACCAAAAGCTTTCTTGCCTCTGAACGCCTCATTTTTATTGCATCAGACATAACTTTGCTAAGCAAAAAAGTTGAATGAAGCTCTTTCTCTAACTTTGCTGCTCTTTTTGAAGAAGACTTTCCCGCAGGAAGCCCTCGGAGTTCATGCAAAGCACGTTGCACCCTATTCCTCTCAATAACTTTCTGGAGCCTTTGTACTTCCTCTGCCTTCTCATTAGCAGCAACTTCATAACCCACATTAGAATAAAAATGCCCATTCTTAAGTTCCGCTAAATGTTTTTTCTTTAAAGCCTTAACAGGATTAATCATTCAAAAACCCAAACAAAATTATTAATCACAACAAAAATAAAACAGAACTTCAATAAAAATATTTTTGAATTGCCTTTGGTGGTTGGTTAAGGCAATTCAATAAAGAGCAGGAATTTTCGCAAGCCTACTCAAAGCTCTAATACTTGAGTTCTCTGCTTCCGCAGAAACCTCTCTGTATGTTTTCAAAACAATTTTTACTTTATCTGTTTCAAAAATCAAATCATGAAACATTTTTTTTGCAAGCAAAGCAACAATGAACTCAGAGAACCTCTCCCTTTCAACTATTACCCCACTATTATTCTTCATTAAACCCATTTCTATTGCCAACGGATTCAAATCAATTAACCCAATGAACTCCGGTCTAACAGCTATATGAGAAGCATCAAGAGTATCCATTGAATTCTCAAGAAAACTAATTGTTTTCTCTGTTTCAACAAAAGAAAAATTTCTCTTAGTCCTAATTGATTCAATAAAATCAAGAATACCTTCCTTCTCAATACTCTGCTTAGTCATCTCCTGCCTAAGCTCTTCAAAATCAGTTTCAATACTAGCAAACAAATCAAGAATCTCTTTACCCTTTAACTCAGAAACAATTTGTTCCTTAGTCCGAGGATTCGCAATACTCCTACTCCTCAAAATACTCATTTCCTGAAGAACCTTTTCAAAAGAAGCATTAACCTGCTTGGCTTTGCCCAAGTCCTCCCTGACTTTTAACAATTCTCCTTCGAGCTTTGCTAAACTCATCTCCAACCACCCGCATAATATAGCGCCTAAGAACTATATAATGGTTTTTAAGGAATTAACTCGAACACTAAAACGAATTCTTTTCCCTAAGGAACTTTTATAAAACCTCATTTGATTTAATATATTATTAGCAAAACAAACAGTAAAACTGTTTAGAAAGCAAAATGCACAGGTATCGAAGCGGTTAAACGAGCTGGGTTTAGGGGGTTAGAAGCAATAAATTGTTTTTTTCCGAAATTACCCAGTGGCTTAGTGCCTTCTCAGGTTCGAATCCTGACCTGTGCATTCAAAAAAAAAAAGACTAATTCTTATTTTAATTTTATTTTCAAATCAAAAAAGCAGATGCAGTTACACTTGAGTCCCAAGAGAATCTTGGTCTTATTTTTATCATCCAGGTTCTCTCAGTATTATCATCAATTACTAACGCAAATCCTTTTTGTTTTGGCATTTCTGCGTACATTTTATCTAAATCAGAGTGCATGTAACTAGGCCTTAGCGCTCCTACTGCAGCTATATCTGGCTGTGAAGTCATTCTGTGTGAAATAAATAAATCGCATTGGCTAATAGCATCAGGATGTAATTTCTCAGGACGCTGGGTAGCAAGTATTAATCCTAATCCTGGCTGCCTTCCAACTCTCACCCATTCAAGGAGAATAGGCAAAGCAATATTTTCTTCATCCTTTGGCATGAACATGTGCGCTTCATCAATAAGCATCCAAACTAAAGGCATTTTGCTTGAACGCTTATTCTCTTTAATTAATTTTATTTCCTCTTCTTTTCTGAACAACATTCTTTGTTCAAACAATTTTTTTCCAATTAATGCAACAACAACATCCTTTACTCCTTCAGCACCAATGGTTTGCCTGTAAGAAGAAACATCAATAACAGTAATCATTCCGGGAGTAGCTAACTCACTTATTTTTGTACCCTCTTTTTCTATTATCCCCCAAGTTTTAACCATCTGCATTCTTGAAACAACCGCTTGTTTTGAATTTGAATCAGATTCTTCATCAGATTTTACTGCAGAAATAATATCATCTATTCCATAATAAGTACCAATTTTTTCTTTTACTTTCTGCACAGCCCTTGAAATTAATATTCCTTCAGGGTCACGCCAAGTAAGCCTAAACAAAGCCATCCACTCAGTTTCCTCTAACTCAGAACATTTCAAAGCAAAAGCACCATCAATAGGCAAACCCTTTTCCTGGTAAAAAGCTAACTGCCCCTTAGGAACAAGAACCTTTACATCAGTCTTCTCTGCCCCCAAATCCCACTCTTTTAATTCAACTTCATCTTTTTTACTAGCAGGCAACTTTAAACCCCAAAAAATACCAACAGTATCAATAGTAACAGCCGCAACCCTATTCTTTATTACAGGATCCAATCTAGCCATTTCCTCCATCAAAACAGCTAATGTGTAACTATTATGAATTATTATATCATTAGCCACAAAATTATGGCTGTTTGGAACTGAAATATCATAAACCTTTGTCCTCTCATTAATTTCTTTTACTTCTGTTATTTCATCCCAATAAATATCTGATTCTGCTAGCTGTTTAATGAATTCGCTCTCATCAGCAACAGCTATTTGCAATAACTTTGAACGACTTGGAGAATAGAAAATACTTTCACGCATCGCTTTTGGATGAGCATAACCCATTTTTCGCCCAACTTCAGCCCAGTTTTTTGGAGAATAAGAATCCCAAATCTCTTTTGGGATAGTATCATTATT
>Ga0265297_10001448_pt1 | contig 55547 bp, 81 predicted proteins | sample Munlanlwell13791_FD_192502 | JGI IMG/M metagenome (GOLD analysis project Ga0265297, IMG submission 192502) | Leachate microbial communities from a municipal landfill in Southern Ontario, Canada - Leachate well 137-91 | ecosystem: Engineered > Solid waste > Landfill > Unclassified | place...
CCGAGACGGGTGACGGCTTCCCGCCGCCTCGTCACCGCCAGCAATCCCTCGGCCTCGACGGCGCGGGACTCTGCCTCCAACCTCGCCCCCTCGCTGGCCCGGAGCGCGGTCAGGAGGCGGGGGAGGAACGCGAACGCGATGCGGATGCGGGTCATGGCGTCACCTCGGGGGTGGGGGTTGCAACCTTGAGTTGGCTCGCGATGATCGTCGGCCTCTGCCACAGCCGCGCGAACACGCGCCACGGGTCATCCTCGGCGCGCGCAGGCTCGTCCGGCCCCCGGTAAACCATCGCCCTCGGCAACAGTCCGAGTCCAGCTACAGCGCGCATCCGCGCCTCCGCCTTCGTCATCGTGTCCGCGGGCGGGCGACCGTCGCCGTTCGTCCACCCACACAAGACGTGGCAGCCGATGCGGCGGTGAAGGTTGATGAACCCGGCTTCCTCCAGCCACCCGACGACCCTGACGAGGTGGTGCCAGTCGTCGGGGGTGTCGTAGGCGAGGTACAGGGACTCGAAGCGGTTCGCGGCCCGCAGGTCACAGAGGAGATCGATGTGCCACGGCTGCATCCGTGCCGCTTCCAGGCCACCCGTGAACTGTGCATGCCGGGGCTGCCGGGCCAGCATCGCGAACACGGCCCGGACGTGCGCCTCGGAGCACGCGAGCAGGTTGTCGTCGCAGATGTTCCACCCGTCACGAATCGGGTACTCGCGAATACCACCCTCGCGACCCGGGACAAGGCAGAACCAGCAGTGGTTCGGGCAGCCGCGGGACGTGAACAGGTAGCCGAGCGCCGTGTACAAGCCCGGGACGTGCTCCTCGCCGCGCATCCCGGTCCCGGGGCCGCCGATGAGCACGTTCGGGTTGAGCGGGCGGTAGATGGCCGCGAGCCGGTCGCACTCGGAAAGGTCGTAGGTGTAGACGCAACAGATGTGGACCGCTGCGCACCGGGCCGCATCCGCCCGCTGGAACAGGTCGGGGGTGCCGACGACGGCAAGGCGATCGCGGGGCGTCGCTTTCGTGCGGCGCGCGAAGGCCCGGAAGATGTCTACGGCTACTGCCACGCGTCTACTCCCGCCCATCCCCACCCTCGCCGCCTGCCGATGCGGGCGGGGTCACGAACTCGGCCAGCCCGCGCTTGAGCAGGAACGCCCGGCCAGGCTCCTCCGCGGCCCACGGCGTCAGCACGTCGCTGACCATGCGCGCGAACCGCGGCCAGTCCACCGGCCGGGGCGTGTCCATGTGGTTCAGGCGGCCGACCTTGATCATGTCCGCGACCGCCATGCCGACCCAGATCGCCCAGAACGCCTCTTCAGGGTCGATGACGGGCTCAACCGAGATCCATGTCCGCAGGCCCGCATCCCGGGCGCGTCGCAGGTTGTCGGCGCGGTCGGTGACGCTGGCGGCCCCAGGCTCCCACTTGCGCCGCTCCGAGTCGCGACCCCACACCAGCGATACGCCCACGTCGCAATCCATGCCCTGCATCGCGGCGATGTCTGTGTCCGAGAGCACGCCCTTGGTCAGCACCGCGACCGGGTGCTTGTACTGCCGCAGGATCGCGAGTGCCTCCCGGGTGATGGCGTGGTCGGCGCCCATCCCGAACGGGTCGCAGGTGAAGCACAGGTGGACGCGCCGGGTGTCGCCGCGGCCGGCGAGCAGGGCGGCATCGCGGTCGAGCGCGGCCAGGATGCCATCGCGGACCCACGCCCCGGAATGGAACCCGACGCGGTCGGTCCTGAGCACCCCGGGGACGTAACAGTACCGGCAGCCGTGCGTGCAGCCGTTGAACAGGTTGCAGGCGAGCGGCGCGTATTCCAACGCGGCGCCCTTCGGCTCGTAGATCGCCTTCACGCTCCAACCTCCATCCTCGCGTCGCGAGCGAAGACAGCCCCAGCCGCCGCCTCAGCCGACCACCGTGCCCCCATCCGCACACGGAGCAGTCGCCACCGCTCGGCCGGGTCCGTCGCCCCGATCTCCGCGAGCACGGCACGATGCTCCGCTACCTCCCGGAGCTGGCACTCCCGCACCGGGACCTCGGCGGGCACCGGTGGCGGCACCGGGTCGGGAGTCGCGGCGGGGACCGTACGCGGGCGCGGCACCAGGTCGTACTCGAGTCCGCACGCTGGGCACCGTGCCCCGCTCGCGGTCCGTCGCAGGGTCGTGGCGCAGTCGTGGCAGGTCATGCGGCGACCTCGCTTGCGGCGCCATCAATAGCGCCGCGACTCAGCGCCCCGGGCCGGAGTCAATCCGACCGCCCGGGGCTCACGAAAGACGGAAGCCCGGATCAGGACGCCGACCGGAAGACCTCGTGTCCCGTCAGGCCGAGCCGCTCCCGCAGGTCCACCAGGGCGCGGCCGACGAACTTCTCGTCACGCTGATCCACGTGCGGCATGGCCGCGAGCCTGAACACGAGCCCGTCTCCATCGGGGGCGATGGTCAGGCGGTAGCAGAGGCTCATGTCGTACGTGGGGTCACCGTACGCCACGTTGAAGTGGACGATCTTCGGGATGTCCATCCCGGCGGCGTCCACGTTCGCGCCACCCTCGAAGGTGACGTGCGTGTACGCGCCGCGGTCCTCGAACTTCGTGGCGCTCGTCTTGACGGCCTTGAGCACCTTGAGGGCCGTCCGCAGGTCCTTCTCTTCGGTCACGGCGCCGCTGTACAGGTCCAGCAACTCCATGAACCCGGGGTACGACAGCGCGGTCTCCGGAGGCAGCGCGGCCCGGAACACGCGGAACCCGATCGTGTCCTGCTCGTCCTCCTTGCACTCGGGGGTCAGGTACGCGACCGCGCCCTGCGTGCCGACCATGACCACGCACGGCTCCTTCGCGTGGGACTTCACCGCGTCTGCGAAGTCGGCTACGGCCCCGAATGTGGGCAGGCGCAAGATCACGCGGGGCGGCTTCACCTCGCGCATCGCTCCGGCGCCTTCCTTGACGTAGGCGCGCCCCGCGATCTCGTGGGTCGTGACGCGCGTGGCCTCGGCCGCGGTCGCCTTGCCGGCCTCGACGCCGGCCGCGTGTACCGCCTTGAAGAAGTCGGCCATGCCGTTCCCGTTCTCCTCGTCGTTCCAGCCCATGTCTCAGTCCTCCCGCCCGCCGATCGGCAGTACCGCCGCGGGCCGCTTGAAGAGTTCCTCTTGCCTCGCCTTCGGCAGGGCGACGGCCTCGAAGCCGTCTCCCTCGTCGGACACGAAGCCCATCGCGCCGCGGGTCGCCGGCAGCTTCACCGACGACTCGGTCGTGACCTCGATCAGGTTGCTCTCGGGGCGCCGCGAGAAGGTCAGTTCGAGCTTGATGACCCGCTTCCCCTTCTCATCGCGAGTCTCGTCGCGGTACGACTCGCGCACCTCCTCCAGGCACCGCTTGAACTGCTCTTCCAGGGCACCGTCCGCGATCGTTGCCAGGGTCAGTGTGTCGGACACGGCTGCTACCTCCTGCCGCTCTCGGCGGCGTTCATGGACACTCTCACGCCACGCCGGCGGCCGCGACCGCGGACCGCTTCGCCCTGTTCGCCGCGCACCCGGGCCGCGGATGCTCCGGCCGTGCGACCGCGTGGCACTTCGGGAGCGCGCGCCGGGCCTTGGCGATCCTGCCGAGCAGGAGCATGTTCGCGGCCAATGCGCGGGCACGCTTGCGATCCGCGTGCGTCGTCGTCACCGGGTTCGGGTCCGCGGACTGGAACCCGAGCGCCTCCGCGAACGCATGCCGGAACCACCGGAGCACGCGCACCGATCGCGGCGTCTTCGGGTTGGTCTTTACACGTCCCCGCGCGAGCCGCTGAATTCGCCGGGCGTCCTTGCCAGCGACGAGCTTTCTGACGCACTGGTTGCGATTGCCCACGTTCATCCTCCCTATCGCCCCGGCCCAATGCTGGGGCGTCAACGTCCAGGGGGTGGCTGCCCGGCCGGCAGCGGTCGCCACCGGCCGGGCTCGTGTCCCGAGGTTGCACCGCTAAGACATTGCCCAGCCCCCACAAGGCTGCGGTCTCCCGAGGCAGACACATCGGGTGGCGCCCTCGCCGGAGCGCACATCAAACCCGCGGCCCTCGGGACCGCGCACGAACGCCGCGCAGAGCGGCGCACGTGGCACGTCGTCAGCGGAGATCCCCAGGATAGGGTCGTACTCAACGACCACCATCGGGCACCTCCCTGGTTTCAAAGAACACGCCATCGCCGCACCCCGCGGCGTCAACGTCCAGTCCCCCGCCCGGCACGTGTTAGAAGACCCCTTTGCGATGCCGGGCGGGGTGACCGTCACCACGTCATGGCTGCCTCCTGTAAAGAGCCAGGGCTCTACACCCTCAGCAGCCCGAAACCCGCCATACCGGGCGGGCGCGGGCCCCGCCTCGCGGCGGGACGAATGTGGCAGGGGGCGGGATTTGAACCCGCATCTCGTTCCCGCCTCGGCTCCTCGCGGAGCCGGTCCGGATGCGAGAGTTGCTCTACCAGTTGAGCTACCCCTGCCGTCGAACCTGACTGTCAGAGAGCGACCCGCTGCTGGGGCGGGGTTGGGCAGTGGCTACGGCGACGCGAGTGGCACCACTTCGGTGGCCCACGAGCGCGTGCGTCCCTGCCACCACCACACCGCGCCACGCCGCTCGTACTTCACGCGGACCGACTTCTTGGCCGCAACCGCGCGCGCGAGTGCCTCCCGCATCGCGGCCTCGTGGTCGCGGTGGGCCGTAAACCTTGTCGCCACGTACCCCTCCTGCATCAGCCGGCACTCGTACGTGGACGCGAACACCCCGTCATCCCAGCATTCCGTGACGACGCCTGTTGCCTCGCCGTAGCCGACCGGGTGCGCGAAGACGAGCCCGTGGATGGTGGCGAGCACGATGTACCCGCTGATCAACGATCCGGCCAGAACCAGGCACAAGGCAACCAGGCTGAAAAAGTCCCTCATGTCCATCCTCCACTCCGCCACCGCGGCGGGTTACAGCGTCTAGAACGGCACATCCTCGGGGTCGGGCTTCCACTCGACATCGTGCTTGAGCGCGACCCCGACGCGGACCCACACTCCGAACGCCTGGCCCGGGTTCTCCCTCGCGAGCCGCTCCGCTTCGGCGCGCGCCAGGGTCGGATCCCGCTGATCGCGCGGGTTCGCGGCCGGCTCGAACCTCCCGCTCCGTTCCTTGATCACGATGGCAGGCATGGTTCCTCCTACATCGCCTCAACCGCAGCCGGTTCAGCCTCCGGGAAATCCCCGGGTCCGGCCATGCACTCCCACTCAACACGCCCGTCCGCCGCCAGCCCCGACAGCCGGAGCGGCGTCCGTCTCCCGGCCAGCGCCAGGCACAGCCCCGCGCGCCGGTTCAGCACTTCGTCCCGCGTCCGGTCCGGCAGCACGTCCCACTCGGGCACGGTCGCGATGCCGTGCGGGGGTGGGGTCGGGGCGTCGAACAGGTCCAGTTGCGGGGACATGGGTTACTCCCCGGCCGTCGCCACTTCCGCGAGCTTGGCTTCGAGCGCCTTCTGTTCGGCGTCCGTGAATTCGCTGGCCCAGAACGCCTTGATCGCCTCGTCGTCGGCCGGCACGCCGCAAGTCTCGGCCGCCCAGCGGATCGCGTCGTTGCGGTCCATCTTCGCGGCCTTGACCCAGCGCTCACGCAGGATGTCCGACGCGCTCGCCGTGACCACTTCGGCGTGTGGCTGGATGGGCGTGGCGGCGGTCTTCGTGCCGCGCCCTTGCACCTTGTCCGCGACGGCCTTGCGGGCGGTCGCGAGGGGGTCGGCGGCCTTCTTCTCGTCGGCGTCCTTGTTGCCCATCACTTCGGGCCATGTCGTCTGGCCGTCGCGGATTGCCGCGAAGACGCCCCGCAGTTCGTCCAGTTCCGCCGGGGAGCACTGGTCCACCGGATGTCCGAGGTACTTGGCGAGGTCGTCGGGGCGCACGTTGCACTGGACGGAAAAGGCATCCGCCACCTTCTTCGCCGCCCCGCCGGGGTCTGCGCGATCCGCCTTCTTCCGCGTCTCCCGGCACTCCGCGATGGCGTCGTCCTTGATGTCCCCGGGCAGCATGTTGAGGATGAGGTTGCGCCGGGCACGGGCGACGAGTGCGCCGCGCTTGGCGAACAGATCCACCTCGGACGCCTGCACGATGTAGAGGGTCTTGCCCTCGCTGTTCGTGCGCTGTCCGAGGATCCGGTCGTGGTCGTCGGAGTTGACCGACCGACGTTCGACGGTCTTGGAGTAGGTCACCTCCTGCGCGACCACAGTGTTGGTCTCCAGGTCCGCGACGGACACGCGCACCGTCTGCTCGGTGTCGGAGTCGTGGATCGTCTGCTCCTGCGCGACCATGTTCCCCATGGCCCGCAGAGCCGCCTCCGCGAACCGGATGGACGGCCCCGTGATCATCTTGCCGCCGCGCCGGAACTTGCCGTCCGCGCCGTACTCCGCGGACATCGCGAACCCGGGCCGCGCCGCGTCGCGCAGCAGCCGGTCGCGCACCCCCAGTAGGTCCCGCGGCCGGGCCAGCGCGACCGCCGTACGCGCCTGGATTTCCGACCGCACGAGCGCCTCGATGTGCCCGTACTGGTCGGCGCTCACGGCCACCATGCCCATCTGTGGGCGGTCATCCGCGAGCGCCATCGCCTGCGTCCCGGTTCCGTCCTGCATCACTCTTCCTCCTCCGCCGGCAGCCCGGCGTGCTCGGCCTTGACGTACACGGAGCCCTCGCCCCGGAACGCCCCGGCATCCATCGTGTTGCCCCCGAGCGACAGGGCGTATGCCTTCCAGGCGATACCGCCCTTCTTCTGAATCAACCGCCACTTGGAGTTGTCGGGGAACGTCACGGATTGCACCCCGTGAAGGGCCATCTGCTCGGCCGCCTTCGCCCGGATCGCCGCGCCCTTGGCCTTCGCCTCCTTGGCGATCCGGTCGCACTCGGCCAACTCGGATTCGACGGCCAGCATGATCTCGGTCGCCTCCATCTTCGCGACCAACGCCCGCCCCGTCAGCTTGGACAACGCCACGGCCTCGCGGTCGGCGTCCGTCACGGCTTCGGGGGGCTCGCCGCTTTCGACGTGCCGCCAGAACGCATCCACTGCGGTCGCGAGGGTGCCGGCCAAGTCCGGGGCGAACGGCACGGGGTACGGCGTGGCCTTGCCCCGGCTGTCCATCGCGACGATGACGGCCTCGGGAATGCCGGTCAGCAGCATGTACCACGTCACTTGCAGAACGTACGCGACGGGCACTTCCTCCCACGGGGCGCCGCTGTTGTACTTGGCTTCCACGACCTTGATGCACCCCTCGTGCCGCGCGATCCCGTCAAGACTCGCGGACCGGTGGGGGTGCTCGCGGTCCCACAGGAACGGCACGGGGCGGACAATCTCGGCGCCCGTCTGCGATGCCCACTTGGCTAGAATGTGCGGTTCCAGGGCCGACCCCATGTCCATCAGGTCCGTGGGGTCCGAGTCGGCATCAAGGCCGCGCTTCCGGCGCCACAGCTCGTAGCAAGTCGCCCAGGTGGACAGGCCGAGAATGGCCGCGATCTCGGAGCCCCCTACGCGCTGGCGACGAAGGGTGTGCCACGCTGGCGATCCCTGCGCCACCTCCACCGCCTCCAGTCGCGCGGCGTTGGGGATCATCTCGAGTACGCCCACCGGTTCGTCCTCCCCCGGGCACGAAGCCCGTCCTACTCCCCTCACCACCGCGTCCAATCGCAGCAATCCGCGAACGCCAAAGCCTCAGCCAACGCCACCGCGGCATCCTCCCGCGCCTGTTCCGCCAGCAGTTCCGGGTCCTGACCGTGGCACCACTCGCAGTCCGGGTCGCGCTCGCTGCCGCACCCGAAACACTCCACCGGGTCGGGTGGGGCGTCGTCGGCGTGGCGGGAGTGGGCGTAGCGGGCGTTCATGCGTTGTCTCCCGCCGCCACGTTGACGGCCTCGATATCCACCCCCTCAAACCCGTACCCCGCCGCGAGCGCGGTCACCCCCGCATCCGCCTCCGCACGCCGCCGCTGGTACTCGTCCGCGAGCCGGTCCAGGACCAGGGCGCGGCAGTCGGCGCATAACTCGAACGGCTCCAGGCCCGCGGACGTGTCATGCCACGCGGGTACGGTCGCGGGGCTGGGGCAGAGGCGGCAACGGTTCATCGCGAACACCCCCGGAACGGCCGCAACGCGACGACCACCAGCGCCACGGCCACGGCAACGCCACCGAGGCAGAGCGCGACAATGGCCACGCCGCCGCCGCTTCTCAGCCATGCGCGCACCCCCGGGACGGCCAGCGGTGCGAGCCCGGTTACGATCACGACGATGGCCGCGAGCAGGGACGCGTGGCCGTGGTGGACCCGCGACAGGACGCGGGACGGGTGCGGGGTTGTAGTCATGCCGCCTCCAGCAGCTCGCGCAGATGCGTGGCCTGCCATTCGCACCCGGTTACCTCCGCCGCCGCCCACGCCGCCGCCCACGCCGCCGCCCACACCGCCGCCCACGCCGCCCACGCCGCCCACGCCGCCGCCCGCGCCGCCCTCAACTCCTCGTCAGTAGCCTCGCCGACCGCGTATTTGCGGGCAACCTCGATCGCAGCCCACGATACCGCTGCCGGCTCGCGACCAGCCTCCCGCTCCCGCTGCAAGGCCCGCTCCGCACAGTCGCAGGCGTACAGGCGGGCGATACGGTCACGAGTGGCAACCTCTTCGGCGGGCACCGCACGCAACGCCCAGATCGCGTCTTCAGGCACGAACAGACCTGGCACCGTCAGCAGGTCCGTGATCGGGAACAGTTCGTCCGGCGACCGGTCGCCGAGCCATGTGCGTACGTGCTTCACGCGGTCACACGGGCCGTGGGCGAGGATGAGGTTGAGGCTGGTGTGGAGCATCTAAGCTACCTCCCGGTAGATCGCTCGCAGCAGCCCGTCCAGCGCCTCGTTTGCGCCGCGGAGTCCGATCATCCCGAGCGGCCGGTCCTGGCACTTGATCGCCATGTGACCGCGTTCGAGCAGGATTAGGTACCGCAGACGGGCGAGAGTGAGGCTGCCGCCGGGCTGGCAGTCGGAGTGCGACTGCGGCTGGCGAGACCGCAGCGGAGTCTCGGGGGATTGCGGGGTGGGCGGGAGACTCACCCGAGCCTCCGCTGCGGTCTCGCCAGCCGCGAGCCGATCCGTAGTCGTGTCGTTCAGCATGCTTGTCTCCCGCCCCACCCCTGGGGCTACAGTTGCGGCTCCTGGAATCGAACCAGGGACGGCGTGGTTATGGGCCACGTGCGCTACCACTGCGCCAAGCCGCATTAGCAAAGTCTCGAGCTCGCACCAGCCTCCCCCAGCAGCGTTTACCGGCTTCGGCCCCCGGCCCGGACACCCGGGCGCGAGCAGGGGCGGCGTGCGTGCCCCGGGCATCGGCCAGCCCGAGGACTTGTCGCGCGCCGTGGACGGGTCGCTACACCCGTCGCCGTCGCTAGAGCGGCTGCTACGGTTGAAAGAGCCGGCCGGGTCGCCCCGGCTGACAGGGTGAAGACTACCGCCGGTTGGGCGGGGGGTCAAGGATTTTTTTTGCCGGCCATACGAAACAGATGTTGACAGGTTGCGACGCGGCTTTTAGACTCGCGCCCATGGGGGGCTTTGGCCCTCGGGAGGCATTCGCGAATGGCAATCGAAGCGTTGAAGGTGGCCCGTGGCAGCCGCAGCCTCGGGGACATCGCGCGGGCCATGCGCGCGATGGGCGACGACGCGTGCGAGTCGTCGCACGTCTGGCAGATGGAGAACGGGAGCGTGTGCGCCGGCCCGCGGTTCCTTCGGTACGCGCGCGCGCTCGGGATGGAGCCGGACGCGCTCGCGGCGATCTACGAGGAGCACAAGCGCGCGGAGAAGTCCGCAACCGAGGCGTAGGGATGCCTCGCCGTCGTGACATCGACCCCGCCTTTTGGCAGGACGAGAAGTGCGGCACGCTCTCGATGGGCGCGCAACTGCTGTTCATCTGGACATGGGGTGACGCCGACGATTGGGGCGTACTCCGGTGGCGCCCCGAGCGGTGCAAGTCGGGGGCGTTTTTGTACCGTCCGCGCATCAACCTCGGGCACGTCCGCGAGTACATGGCAGAGCTGGAGCGGGCGCGCATGGTGGTGCCGTGGATGTCGGACGGAGAGCGTTGGTCTGTCGTGCGGATGTTCTTGCCATGGCAGAGCGTGAACACGCCAGCGCAGAGCAAATGTCCGGCGCCGCCGGCTGATGTCGTTGCCTTGTTGCCTCCTCTTGAGAATTCGCGGAGTTGGAAGCTTTTACGCCGGGCACTGCTCGGCGAACCCGGAAAGAATTGGGAAATCCCCGCGTGGGTGCGCGCGCGTTTCTTGTCCGATCCCGGGGCCGGGGCCGATCCCGGGGCCCTTGTCCCTCCGTCTTCGACTACGGGACAAGTTCAACCCCACCCCCCAACCCCCGCCCCTGAGGGTCGGGGGAGTGCGCCGACGCCGGAGCCGCCACCGGTTCCGATTCAGGAGCCGCCTCCGAAACCGCACCGGCACCAATGGGCGGCCGACGCCTGGAACGACCTCGTAGCCGGCCCGTGGGGAAAGCGCCGGTGCCTCAAGGTCGCGCCGCACGAGAAGGCCATCGACAAGGCGCTAGCCAAGGAGCCCGACCGGGAATACTGGCGCGGCGTCATGCGGCGAGTGGTGACGTGCTCCAAGCTGCGCGACGGGATCAACACGTGGCCCGGTGCGACGTTCGGTTGGCTGTGGGCGACGAACGGCAGCAGTCCGAACCACGCGAACGTCATGGAGGGGGCGTTTGACGACAGCGCACCCCGCCCCGAGAGCCGCCCCCGTCGCAAGACCGTTGAGGAGATGCTCGCAGAAGCCCGTGCCGAACTCGCGAGAGAGGATGACGAATGAAAGCGACCGCCGTGGCCGAAAGTCTCAAGCGCGTCTTCTGGAACTGGCAGCGCCTCCCCGAGTCAACCCGCCAGGACTTCACCAAGTTCGCGGCCAGCTTCGACCCGGCGGCCTGGGTGGAGGCGGTCAACGACGCGCTCCGAGAGCCGTCTGTCCGCGACCTCGAAGACCTGCCGCGGGAGCACGTGTGGCGCGAGTTGGTGCGGGTGGCGACCGAACGCCTCCGCGGCCCGGCGCAGCAAGCCGACTGCCCCTACTGCCGCGGCGCGGGCTTCGTGACCGTCTCCCGGCTCGAAGTCCTGGGGGTAGGTGAAGACAACCGGACGCGCCGGCACCCCGTCTACGTCCCGCACACCATCGCGACAGTCGAGGACCTGACTCCCCACTGGCCGGAGGGGATCGCGGTGCGCCAAGTCGCAACGCACCACGGGCGCACCGTGCTCGGCTGGACGCTCGCGGCCCCGTGCAAGGTCCGCTGCGTGTGCGCCGCGGGCACATCGCGCCGGGAAATCAGGTTGCCGACTACGACCCTGCACCCGCCAGCCTGGGACGACGTGATTCCTTTCGGCAACCCGCCGCCCGCTTCGGCACCCGAGCGACACGCCGACTTGTTCGCGTCGTGCGTCGAAGCCTGGGGGTATCCGCCAACGCACCGGTACGCGGGGTTCCGGCCGGCAGACCTGGAAGACCACGACACGAAGGCGACGTTGGACCGCGAGTGGTCGCAACAAATGCGACGGGCCGGCGACGAACGCGCCCGCGAGGCGACCGTCAGATCGCGGCGGCTCTCGTCGGAACCCACGGCCATCGGGGATGTGCTGTCCCGTCCCGACTACCAGCCGGGCGCGGGCCTGTCCGGCGAATCCCCCGAGTACGACGACGCACCGCCACCGGATGAGCCGTGTGGACCCGTTGACGCGGAGTGGCGCGATGTTGCTTAACCACTGGCACCTGCGCGTGAACCTGCGGCATCCGCCGTCGCTGGCCGGCATCTGGTCCGCGGACGGGCACGAAATCGTAACCTCGCCCATCGCCACGATCGCGGGCCGGAGCGTGACCACAGCCTCGGGTAGCGTCTACACGCTGGGTCAGTGCGCCGAGTGGTATCCGGATTGGCTCGCGGCGGAAGGGTTCGCCTACACGGACGCAGATCCGGTGCCGGCTGGGGTAGCGACCATGCGCACAAGGAGGACAACATGACCCGTGACCGCCCCCGCTTCAGCTCCGAGGCCGAGTTGTGCGACGCCTTCTCGGACGCCGCGAGGACTGCGGGCTGGACCGTGTACCCGGAGACCGCGGGCTGGGATCTCCTGCTGGTCGGCACCGCAGCCCGGGTTTTGGCCTGCCACCACGGCGGCGGCGTGCTCCGCGCGCAGGGCGACTTCCCGGCCCCGTGCATGGTCGGGATCCAGGCCGAGCAGCGCCCGAACCTCGCCGTGCTGGCACAGGCCGCCGAACTCCGCGGCTCCGGCTACGGCCCCCACGTCCGCGCCGTGCTGGTGCCGGGGTACCCGAAGTCCGACTTCCGGGACGTGGCGCGTGCCCTGCGTCTGCACGTTTTCTACCCGACGCAGCGGTTCCGCGGCCCGGAATGGGAACTCGACTTTATCGCCCCGGACCTGTACCGGACGCCGGACCGCCTCCCCGAGTTGCCCCCGATCGTTCCCGACGTGCGAGCTGGCGTGCCGTGCCCGGTGACGCTGGGGCGCTGGAAAGTGGCGGCCTTCGCGATCTGCCGCACGCTCCGGGCGCAGGGGCACGTGACCCGCGCCGACTTCAGGGCGGCGGGGATCAACGCCTCGGCGTGGGTGGACCGGTGGATCGTGGACTCCGGGACTCGCGACGGACGCCTGACCAGGTACGTCGCCAAGCCTGGCGCCCTGCTCCCGGACGAGATGTACCCGAGGCTGGCCGAGCAGTGCGGGGCGGCAGCAGGAGGAGGGTCCACCTGATGGGCATCCCCCTCGCAGACCTCCCCGACTCCGTCCGCGCCGCGGCAACAGAGCAGTACGCCCGCCAGATCGCCCGGGAGCAAGGATGCTTAGCCAGGGGCCCGACCCCCGACCCCAACCCCGAGGCAGTGGCACGCGGCAAGGCGAACGCCCGCAAAGGCCGCGACTTCGAGAACGCCGTTGACGACGCGATCGACGCCATGCGCCTGCTCGGGATCGCGGACCTGGACACATCGCGACCCGGGATGCGAGCGACTCCTGATGGCCCCCGCTACACCGAGAAGGGGTCAACCGACCACACCGGGGTTGTCGCCGGGGGCAGGTTCGTGCGGGTCGAACTGAAGACGTGTTCGCACCCGAAGATGTACCTGCGGCAGCACGTGAAGCCGCACCAGGCCGCGGCACTGGACCGGGCGTTGGACTTCGGCGGCCTCGCGTTCCTGCTCGTCCTCTTCGACCGCGACGACCCCCTGCACTGGCACCGCTACGACTGGCGGCAGGTGCGGGGGCAGACGGCGGTGGAGGCGGACGCGGGGAGCGTGGTCGATACGGTGTTCCTCGAGGATTGCGTGGAAGGAGTCACAGCATGGGCGGACCGGGAAGCGGCAGACCAGTAGGCTACCACCCGCGAGGCGGGAAGCGATTTCGGCCGAAGCGCAAGGACCCCTACGGCTTCGAGCGCCAAGCCAAGAGGCTGGAACGGGTGCAAACGGCGGGGAGAAAAGGCGCCAACGCGGCGCAGGCAGAGCATTTCTGGCGGGCATACTTCGACGTTCACCCCTGCGAGCACGAGGGCCAGAGCACCACCACGACCCAACGCCGCTGCCGCTATTTCCTGCGAGACGGCTTGGGGTACTGCCGCTGCCGCAAGTCGATGCTTGCCCCGGACCTGGAGAGGTACGAGAGTTCCCGCGACCGCGGCCCGCTGCTGCGAGAGGGCGAGTACGGCGCCATGTGGATCCGCGAGGATTGCGCGCAAACGGGCGATGCCTGCTTCTGCTATCGGGACCTGGACGAATCCCGCGTGCAGATGGCGGCGGATCGACGGGCCGGGTACTTCCGGCGGCTGAAGCGGGCCGCGCGCAAGGCCGCTGCTACTGCTCAGGCTGCTGCGTCGCCAGCGAGCTAGCCGGGACCTGCCGTTGGATCGACAGGCGTAGCACGTCCCATCGATACACGTACCAGCTCCCGCGCCGCATCGCGGTATTCGAGTGCGCGATCAGCCGGCCCGCCCTGACCGCGTTGCGGATGGTGCGGTCCGTGACCCCGATCAAGGCCGCGGCCTGGTCGGGGTACAGCTTGTCAGGGTCCCCCAGGTCAATGTTCTTCCTTCGGTCCAAGAATACCTCCTGCCGCCGAAGCGGCGTCACTTGGTCAGTCGTCGGGGTCGATCCTGTCCGCGATCCGGGACAGCTCCTCCGCGATTCGCACGTCGGTTTCGTTGAGCACCCGCTCGTCATCCCAGGACCGGACGTGCTTCGGGTCGTCGTCTGCCGGCAGCCCGAGCAGTACCCGCGCCGGGCCCCCGGTCGCGCAATCGACGTTGCTCCTCAGCAGTCCCGCCGCCAGTCGCCGGGCCGCGAGCCGGACCGCACGCTGCGGCGGTCTTCGCATTCCTTGCCTCCCTGCCGCCGAAGCGGCGTGTTACTGACGCGCGCCGTCGTCCGTCCAGACGTGGAGCACAAGTGCTCCGGCGTGCAGCACGACCGTCCCGATGAACCTCCACCCGTCGAGCAAGGGAACCAGATGGCCTGTGCCGTGAACACGGAAGCGGACGGGCACCAGCGCGGCATCGGTGTCGACCAGTGCCCACGCGCACACCGCGCCCCGCTGCTCGTCCACAGACAACACGCGAGCCGGACTCGGCATCGGAATCGTTTGCTCCTCGGTCGGGCTCAACGTGTACTTGTAGATCGTCTGCATCCCCTGCACCTCCTCGCCCCCGATCCATCCCGGGGGGCGTCAACCCTGATGGCGCGTCCAGTGCCCCGGCCGCGCCGGCGTCAGTCGGCCTGTCGCGACACGCCCCCCGGCCCACCCGGGAGCATCAGCCCAGCAAGGATCCGCGCATCCGGAGGCTGGCGCCACGGCGACAGGATCCGCCCGCTATCCCCTCTGCATCCCAGGGCGTAGTGTGGCCCGGTGCAGTGGTAGCAGCATGCCTTGTCCCGGGCGGCCTGCACGGCCGTAGCCAGGCACGAAGGCGGCGCCGGTGTCCACTGCCCGTCCCAGGCGGACACCAGCTCCCACGCGCCAACGCGAGGTTGCGCCTTTGAAAGTCCAGCATCCCGTCTTCCCCCATCCCGCCCGGAGGCGGGTCTAGCCTCAGTCCGCGGGCTCCGTCTGCCAAGGCTCGAACTCCTCGTCGTCCCTCAGATCGCGGACCTGGTAGGACACCGAGCCGTCACCCCGATCCGTGGTCCGCCGGTACACCCGGCCGTCGTCGCAGGCGTACGCGCGCTCCACGATCTGACCCTGCGCCGCGGGCGGGACGGTCCAGGAGTCGAGCCCGGGGTCGCGGCAGGGGTTCCAGGCGGGCAACCCGGGCCGCCCCACGATCCGGAGTTCGGCGTTGCTGCTGCCGACGATCATCCGCGTGGCGTCCCATGACCATACGCCGGCCGTGTCCGCCACGGGCTCCCCGCCGAACGTCGGGAGGTCTGTCCTCCACTGGTCGGGGTGCCGCGGGTCCATGACCTGCGGGTCGTCCGCCACCATCGCTGCAAACAACTCGTCCAAGGTCGCGATCGTCTCGATGCCCATCGTCCTCTCCTTTTCACGCGGCCCCATCGCCGCGGGTCCCTGAAACCGCCAGTCACTCCAGCGGCCCCCACGCCGTCCCGAGCGCCTACACCCCAGGGCGGCGGGAGGGAGCCGGAGTCACGCACCGGGCACGCACCACCCCTCGCCCCCGAAGTCGTTGGTGCGGCCGGTATGGAGCACGAGCTTGACGGTGCATCCGCGGGGGTCGTCGCCGATCCGGACCCCCGGAGCAACCGCTTCGGCGTGGGTCTTGATGCGCCTGCGGATCTCCGCGACCCTCGCGTCGTCCCGAGGCCCCCAGGTGGCATCAGAGCACTGACGCTCCATCAGCCGCCGATGTGCTTTCCCGAGGCGGACCAGGGCTGTCAGGTCGTCGGCGAGCGCGCCGGGCAGGATCGCCCGTCCGGCCCTGGCGAAGTCGTCCGCCACGAACACCGCGAACTCGATCAGGTCGTTGCGCTTCATCTTGTCTCTCTCCTACACGCCGCGGCGATTCTGCCGCGGGTCCCTAGAACCGCCTAGAACAAACCGGCCCGTGCGGTCCGGTCATCCCCAAACAACTCCATCTGAGGCTCGCCGGCCTGGTCCTCCCCTGGATGCCCGAACAGTCCAGGCCCATCCCATACCCGCCGCCTGGCCTTTGGGGGTGCGGCCCGGATCGCGATCGGGCATCGCGCCGCACCCTCGCACTCCTCGCCCGGGAAGGTGTCGTCCCAGGAAGCGATCCGATACGGACACCCGAGGCGCTTGCAGATCATGCCGCACCCCCAAAGGCGACCGGCTTGGACTCGGCCGCCAGCTCGCGATCCAATTGGTCCAGCACGCCCCACCATTCCGCCGGCGACCGCTGGAGAGCAACCGCCAGCGAATTCAGCGCATCGTCGCGACCCAGGCACACCTGGCACCGAGCGTCAGATGCGACGACGATCCACTGGTCGCGCGCGCGCCCCCACTGCTCGGTGCCCCGCACGTGGTAGATCCCGCCCGGCGCCAGTCGCCAGGTGCGGATGGTGCCGCGGGTGCCCGTGCTCTCCTCCGCCCACGGCACGGGCACGGTTCGCCCGTCCAGCGTATCGAGGCGATCGACGGTGCCCGGGGCTTTCAACCGGACCTGATAGCCGGTCCGTCGCGCCGCCGGCGGAAGCGGGCGACCCGGATCCGCAACCCACGCCTCTACCGCGGCCCGCCCCGCATCCCGGACCTGATAGGCGACCGATGGAGGCAGAGGGATCCCGAGATGACACCCGTACACCAGGATCCACCCTCCGGCCCCGTCGCAGTCACGAACGCGATAGAGGCCCGGGGGCAGGGTCAGGTGTACGTCGCCACGCTGAGCCGGCCCCCTGGGCAGGGTCGGAACCGGCACGGCCATCCGATACGGGGTGCCGGCCGGGGACACGCCGTGGTACGACGTATCGGGCCGGGGGTAGTACGCGGTGACTGTGGCCTCGCGCAGCGACAGCTTGCGCCGCAGGTACGCCTTGCAGACGGCGAGGGTCAGGACGAAGGACGGCATGGCTACTCCCCCTCGACGTAGTAGTAGCGGGTGACGTATCGGTCACCGTGGAGTTCGCAGGCCCGCGCCCAGTCGCGATTCAGGTCGCGGGCGATCTGCCTGGCCTCGCGCACCGAGGAGCAGGGGCACACGGGGGAGATCCGCGAGTATTCGTAGTCGTGACACATGATCCAAACCGTGGCGCGCATGGGTCAATCCTCCCAGATCCCGGACCAATCGGCCGAGCAGGGCAGAGCGTCGATGCAGTCCCACTCCGCGGAGACATCAGCATCCGCGGGAAGTGGGTCCGGGCCGACGGGGCCTACGGTGGCGGCGGCGATGAACCACAGGGCGATGAAGACGAACGCGCGAAGCAGCATGTGGACCTCCTTCAGGCAACCGACGACATTGCCGGCGACTGGCCCGCCCCGTCATCGCTCCCGGGCAAGGTCCCGGGGTAGCTCGGGGGCGGGGGAAGGGAAAGGGGCTAGCGCCAGTCCGAGTCCAGGGCCGGGACCTTGCAGCAGATCCGCCCGCGGCCCGGGAAGTCGCGGTGGCGGAACTCATGCCTCGGGTTGCGCCCGTCGAAGTCGGCGTAGCTCCCCATGTACTGCCAGACCTCGCCGGAGCGGGCGTTGTAGCCCTCGGGATCGGGGTTGCCCTCGGGGTCACGGAACGTTTCGGCGATGCGGGTCCAGGCTCGCGCCCAGCCGGAGTTGGTTGGGTTCAGGAAACGAATCGGGATAGCGGACATCATGGATTGCATCGCACCCTCCGTTTGTCACCAGGCGGACTGCCCACCGGGGGAAGCTGGCGTCACCGCCAACCTCTAGAGAGACTATAGCCGATTGATGGAAACGTGTCAAGCGTTTGAGTAAAAAAACGATAAAGCAATGGTGACGCCGGGTTAGGTGGGTGATTGTGAAGTGACTAGATGCGGGTAGAGTGGAAAGGCGATGGCGGGGAGGGGAAAGGGTGGAGGCGGGGCGGATTTCGGGGCGCAGATCGAAGGACCGTGAACAGGAACAGGGGCGGGTTCTTGTAGCCTGCCGTGTGCCGCGGCAGGCACCGGTCGGGCGGGAGAGAGCGGCAGGCGAACGCGACGCAAGCAGGGGTGAGTCTATTAGGTTGTTCTTGCCTTGTTACCCTGTACTAGATCCCAACCGCGCCCGCGGGATCATGCGCGCGCGCGAGGGGGGGCACGGTCGCGGCCGACTCGATGGCGAGCCGGAGCGCGGTCGAAGGTTCGGGTTGGATGGGGTGGGGAAACGAGGGGAATGCGCCTCGTAACCCCGCGCATTCACTCGCTCCCCCCGCGCGCGCGATTCACGTCCGCAAACGCCCCGCACGAAGTCGCGGCGCCCCGCACGAATGCCCCGCACGAATGCCCATGCTACACTAGTCGGGGGATCGGCAACGTAACCCCTTGATAGCTCGTCAGCCCAAGGTGGAATGTGGCTGGAAGGCCGGTTTCGAGGATAGTAGACACTGACGCGGCGATCCGGGCGATCCGCGCCGGCAGCTCGGTGTGCGCGTACGCCCGCGCGGCCGGCATCCCCGAATCGAGTGTCCGCGCCGCGCTGAAGCGCATCGGCTTCACCATGCTTCCCGCCCCCACCCCCGTCGCGACTCTAGCAGACTGCAACCGTGCCCTCGCTGCTGCCACCGAGGTACAGGCCCGCGCCGCGACCGTCCAAGCCGTAGCCGAAACCCGCACGGCCGAAGCAACGGAGCGCCAGGCCCGCGCGTACGAGCAGATCGCCGGTCTCTTGCGAGACGTTCCGGCAGTAGACCGATTCGCGGAATTGGACGTGTTGATTTTCGGCGCCGCGGCGGCCGGCGCGGTTCATGCCCTGGCCGCGGCCCGTGAGGCGCAACAGGACTACCAGGCCCGGATGGCGGTCTTGTCGGAGCAGACACGCGCGGCCGGCGGGCACACCCCGGATCGGTGCCAGGACGAGAAAACGGGGCGGTACTACGAATCGGAGTTGGTCCAGTTGTCCAAGGGGCTTGCGGCGGCCGTTCAGGCGGAACGGGGAGCACTGGAAATGTATCGCCTGTCCCGTGGCCTGTCCGCGTCCATCAGCGATGGCCGGCGCGGCAAGACGACGATGATCCACGCCGAGGGTGACGTACACGTTGACGGAGGCGGCAAGGGCGAACCGCTGCCCGTCGCGCCCGTCAGTCCGGAGGAGATAGCCAAGGCGGCGCGGTTCCTGCCTGATGAACAGCGAGCGGCGTTGCTGGAGCAGTTCGAGTCCGCTGTGCGCGCGTTGCGGAAGGCAGGAGAGAAGAAGGGCAAAGGCGGGAGCGCGGGGTAGAGCGTTGCGGCGAGCGAAGCGAGGGTGCAGCTACAGTAACTCCATCCACGGCGATGGAAGGGGGGTGACGGCCGCGCGAGATTTCCGGGATGGTGATGCCCCCTCTCCACAAACCCACCGGTACGCCCATGGGCCGTAGAGGACCTCGCCCTTCATCCGAGAAAGCCGGCTGGTCCCGCACCGGTACTGCGACGGGCCAAAACCCCGGAGCGTTCCGTCCCGCCTCTGCCTCTGCGCCCGTTCAGGTGGCGCCCTCTGCTCCTGCCAACGTCTTGACCATTCTCGAAAACAAGACCGTTGAGCGTGCCCGAGAGTGTTCCTGGACGTTCGCTAACTACGTGCTGGACCGCGACCCCTGCGACATGCATCGGGAGTGGCACGCAGCGCTCGATCGCCACCCGTACTGGATTCTTTTCGGGGCCGTCGAGCTTGCCAAGTCGCAGCAGCTTTCCATCTGCCGCCCTCTCTGGGAACTGGGGCGAGACCCGACGCTGGCGACGGCGCTTATCGGCAACACGGCGACGCAGGCGGAGTTGAGGGGGCGCCAGTACCGGGAACTGCTGGCGTACTCGGACAGAATGCACCGCGTGTTCCCGCGTCTGTACCCGGACCCCCGGGGTCACGACAGCGACTCCATCATCGACGTGATGGACCGTCCGCGTGGAGCGTCGGATCCGTCGATCCGGTGCGTGGGTGTCAACGGACCGCTGCGCCAGTCACGGTTGAACCTGATCACGGCAGACGACGCCGCGGATTTCGGCAACACGCTGACCGAGCACATGCGGGACTTCGTGCACGGGTGGCTGCTGAACGAGGTCGTGGGGCGATTGCTGCCCGGGGGTCGTTTCCGGGTGTACGGGAACGCGGTGCATCCGGACGACTTCATGCACCGGTTCGAGCGGGAAGGGGTGGCTGCGGCACTGGAGGGCGGCGACGAGGAAGGCTTGATCGGTTGGGTGTCGGCGCGGTATCCGATCGACTACAAGGAGGACGTGCTGGACCCCGAGACGGGGCGGGTGCTCCACGAAAAGGGTGAGCCTCGGTTCCCGGGGATGTGGACGCGGCAGCGGATCTTGCAGCGGCGGCGGATCCTGGGGACGGTGGAGGCGGCCAGGCAGTTGGACTGCGTGGCGCGTGACGACTCCACGTCGATGGTGAAGTCCGCGTGGATGGGCGCGGCGCTGGAAAAGGGAAGGCCACGGGACGAGTGCGGGGCGGTGCTGGACGCGATGGATCCGCGGAACCGAGACCGGACGGGGATCGTGCTGGCGCTGAACCACCGGGAGTTGCCGAACGGGACCGTGATGCTGACCGGGACGGATCTCGGGTTCTCGAAGGCGAAGACGGCGAACGAGACGGCGTTCTGCGATGTACAGGTGGAGCCCAGCGGGTTCCGGCGTCTGTTGTGCGTCGAGGGCGGGAAGTGGGATCCGCCGGAAACGGCCAGGACGGCGCAGAAGCACTTGGAGCGGTACGGGAGCGAGGTCTGGGTGGAGAGCACGGGCCAGCAATCGATGCTCCACAAGATGATGCCGGAGCTTGGGTACGCGCGGATCCGGGCGCACTGCACGGGAAGCACGGAGCCGAACCTGAAATCCGAGATGCGGCTGTTTGCCTGGGAGTTGGAACAGGGGATGTGGTCGTTCCCGTCGGACGTAACGGGGACGAAGCCGGCGACGGCCCAGGTGGAGCGGTTGTGCAAGGACATCCTGAACTACCGGGAAGGCGACCACATGCCGGACCGGCTGAGCGCCTTGTTGATCGCGAGGAGCCATGCGCCTCTGCGGCCGTACAAGGAGGCGGTGCGGGAGCCGCGGGTGAGGCTGCGCGGCGGTAGGGTTTGGACGGACGGGGTGTCGAGGCTGGACTTCACGAACGGGCGCAGGCAGGGGGACGGGGACAGCGTGCTGGGGTGGCGGTTCTGGCGAGAGAGGACGAGAAGCGGCTAAGGCACCCGCGTGCATGCAAATTCGCGGACGTGGGTTTCGGATGCGGGGGTGTTGACAACTCCACTCGGCGCTGTACGCTCGCTGTAGGACCCCGGGGAGGTTCGCGATGCGATGCGCACTGCTGCTCGTGCCCCTGCTGGTGGCGTGTCTGTCCGCGAAAAGGGAGCACATGGTGATCGGGGATGCCACCCCTGACGCCGGCCATGACGGGGAGGTGGCTGGCACGGGGGGCGACGACGATGAACCGGATCCCGGTACGCCCCCGGCTCCCGAGTCCGGGGCGGACTTGACGCCCGAGCCGAGCGCCGAACCGGAACCGGAGCCGACTCCTGACGCCGCGGACGGGCCGATCGCTGCGGACAGCCCCGAACCGGACGTTGGCGGGCTGGATGAGCCGATTGACGGTCACGAGGAAGAGGGAACCCCGGACCTGTGCTCCAATGGCGATAAGAACCCAGGCGAAACGGACGTGGACTGTGGCGGCGCCAAGTGCCCACCTTGCCCGAACGACAAATACTGCCTGGACGATTCGGATTGCCTGAGTCTCGATTGCCGTTACGGGGCGTGCAAGGGCGCCGCGTGAATGCGCCACCACGACACTACCGGACGACAAGTAGCCTTGACACCCCAAGTGGACGCATGTACACTTCGTCCTGCCACCCCGTGGGGTGTTGCTGGGAGGTGCCGCATGCTTCGTCGTTCCGTGGCCTTCACCGAAGCCGAGATAACGGCCCTGCAAGAGATGGCCCGTGAGACCGGCTTGCCCATCCCGGAGTTGATCCGCCGATGGGTGGACGCCGCGGTGACGGAGTGGAAGCGGAGGAAGGGGCGGGGCAAGGTCGTTGGTCAGAATGGTCCCTGCCTTCTCTACCCCGGCCTGTCCGCCAAGGACGTGCAGCGGCTTGCGGACGAGGCGGGCGACGCCTCGCGAAAGGTGTAGCCCATGTGCTTCGATTGCTGGCTGAAGCGCGGTTCCCCGAAGTTCAATACCGCGGAGGTCGTGGAGGCGGCTGCGGCGTTGCGCGAAGTCTACGAGCACTCGCTTGTCGGGGGCGCGCTTCACGTCGCCGTTGACGACTTCAATGTGGAGGCGCAGACAGTGCGATGGTGCCTGGACGAGATGGACAAGCCGGGCCAAATCGCGGCATTCGGTTACACGCCCGAGGCCGTGGCGGCGTACCGACGCGCCGGAAATCTGTTGCTGGCGCTTCCATCCGATGAACATCGGGCGGCTGCCGTGGCGCTGCACTTCGGCTACTGGCGCCTCTACAAGATCGAGAAGAGCGCCCCGGCTCCGGGGCGCGGGAGGTAGTAGGGATGGTTTTCACGCAACGCATCCACATTCGCGACGGCGCCGAGCCCGGTGGCAACATCGTTCCGCCCGTTGGCAGGACCGGTAGGCCGTTGTCTGGGATGCAGGTCATGATCAGCCCCCATGGCGATGACCACATCCTTGTCCTTGTGTTCTCCTACGGCGACGAATACAAGCCGGGCGATCAGATGGCGCATCTGGTGTTCCCGCTGCCGAAGGAGTAGCTGATGCCCCACCCCGAGCACCCCATCGTCCGCGCCTTTCGCCGTGCGCGGGGGTGGAGCAAGGCCGAGTTGCGGGCACGGAGACGCGAGCGGCGACGAGAAGAACTGCGCCGCGTCTGCGCTGTATTCTTCGATCCGCCCTTGCCCGAGAACTGCGACTTCGTAGCAATCGTGGACGGGCAGTTGGTCGCCACGCCCAACGCGGCTCGGTGGATGGAGCGATTGGCGCAAGAGGAGGTCCCATGCCCGCACCCCTGACCAACATCGGTGACGTGTTCGTGGATTGCGAGGACGTGTTCGCGATCGAGCCTGCGGATGGAGGCGGTTCCTGTGATGTCGTGTCCCGGTCGGGCGCGATTGTTCGGATTCGCCTTCCGGCCGCGACCGTCGCGCAGTTGCGGGACGAGGCGCTGGAGGACCTTTACGGCCCGCAGTTCATTCCCGGCACGCTCCGCGTTGGCTACGCTCCACCTGTGGGTCGCAAATCATGCCACCTGCCGAGGTTTCGTATCGGCATGACCACGTTCTCTACGCGGCCGCGTCCCGCTCCCGCTGGCCCTTGCGCCGAGTGCCTTCTGCGGGACGACTGCGCGAATCCAGCCCGGACGGACAAGGAGCCCCGCGATGCCTGACAAGCGACCGGACGTGAAGGCGATACGGGAGAGGGCCGCGGCAGTCGAGCCGCCTCCCCGGATCGGGACCATGATCGTAGAGGCCGACTTGGTTTTCGTGGAGAAGGCGCCGGATGTTGTCGCCCTCTGCGACGAAGTGGACCGGCTTCGCGACCTTCTTGCCGGGCCACCCGCGCTCACCCGCAACGAACTCGTCAAGGCCGTGCTGGCGCGTACGGATCTCTCAAATCCGGCCAACGACCCGCGCATCGAGACCCAAGAATGGAACGACATCCTTGGCATCTACGAAGACGCGCGCGCTCTTTGCCGGCACATCGAACGTATCGAGGCCCTGCTGCGGGAGAATCGCGACGTGATCGGCACGTTCGGGCTACCCGACATGGCCGTCCGCATCGACGCGGCGCTGGAGGGGAAGTAAAGTGGAGTGGTCGGCCTACTGGACGGAGGAGTGGATTCCGACCTTGCGTGCGGCCGACTACGCCGCGATCAACAACCGTGCCCGCCAGCGCATGGCGGCGAGCTGTCGCCGGGTTTTAGCCGAGGTGCTTTGTCAGTTCATGGAGGCGTCTGGGCGGGAGTACAAGACGGACTTTTTCAAGGATCCCGTCGAGTGGCCTGCAATGCTGGCAGAAGTAAGGCGGGCGGTTGAGTTGCTGCGGTCTGCCGCACGGGAGTAGTCAGGAGGTTGACCATGCCCCGACCGGACGTGGAGTGGTGGGGAATTGCATGCTGTGTCGATGACAGATGGTACGTCTGCGGACCATGGACCGAGAAGCAGGTGTTGACGTTGATTAAAATAGCGCCATGGGCGAACGCCACGATTGACGGCAAGCGGGCGCCGTTTTTCAGTACCAGAGCATCCGCTCAGGCGAAGTGCGACAATCTCAATGGACTTGCCCCGGCTGCCCGCATCGACGCCGCGCTGGGGAAGGGGCAGACGGACAACGAGCGGAGGCGCGCGCCATGAAGTTCCTCGACCGTCGCCACCGATGGTACGTGTCGCGCCGGGACGTGAAGCGGAACCGGATCCACTACCGCTGCCGGGCGTGCGGGGCGAGGCAGACCACCATCCTTGATGTCCCCCGGTTTATTCGGGAGGAAGTGTACCCGCCAGCCAAGGTGGAGGCCATGTTGTCGCGGCAGGTGTCGATCTGGTCGCGGTGCGCGAAGTACGTGGTGGCCCATGCCTGACCATGCCCGGTCTCGGCTTGCAGACGAAATTGCGCGTCAGAAGCGCGACAACGCCGAGTTCGCCGCCTACGCCGATGCCGTGATGCGCGGCGAGCAGCCGGCGCACCCAGTGTTCCTGGTCGCGGAGTGGAGGCGGATGAGGTTGTGGACAAGCCGCAGGTGGTGGCCCGGGCCTGCGTCAAGGGACCGGCGCGGTGCCTGCGTGAAGCCGGGCCGTGCGACTGGCACGGCGCCGATCCTGTTGGTTGCCCTTCCGCTGAGGTGGCTTGATGGTTGATCCTGTCCTCATCATGGCCCTATGCCTGGACGGCCCCGCCATCGGCCGCTGGTGGGAGATCGGCACCACCCCTGCCGACGTGTCCGACGACGACGTGCCGGTGCCCGTGATAGGCATGGGTCCTGGCCGCGTGATCGTGACGGACCTTCCGGCGAACGTGCAGACAGTGCCGTACCGCTGCATCGGCCGGCACGTCGTCGTGGAACTGCCGGATCCCCGGTACGTCGCGTGGGTCGTGCTGTACCGGGAGGTTGTCGCGGACGGAGCGACGGACACGCCAGTCCCCCACATCCCGCGACTGCTTGTGGACGACATCGCGCTTTGGTGCGCCGCCCGCATCACGCAAGACGTGACGCTTCAACTGGCCGACAAGGACGCGCCCGCCGACGCCTGACACCGCCGCGACCCGTGCCAAAAAGTCACCACCGCAAGTCCGAATGGTGACAAAATGGCACGGTTTTTCCTGAACGCATTCGCGGACTTGTGACCACTTCCAAAATTCGCTCTTGTTTCAGCGCACTTCTACCACCCAGAATGAACGCGCGTGGCGGCCCCTCGTGCGGAGGCGGGCATGAGCTTCTGGGAATCGCTCGGCAGCGGGTTGATCGGCGGCCTTCTCGCCCCCTTTGGGCAGGCGGCCAGCGAGGGCGTGCTGGGCGCCATCGGGCTCGGTTCCGACAAGCCGAAGCAGATTGCCCCCCCGCAGATGCGCGAGACGCCGCAGATCGGTGTCCAGCGTCGCCAAATGATGCCCCCGCAGATGCCGCAGGAGGTGTGACGCATGGCCGCTTCCACCGATCCCTCCACCCCGATGATTGGGCTTCCGAAGCAGAAGACGGCCGCCGCGGGCATGTTCTCGGGCGGTGTCATGGACCCCTCGCAGCAGATTGACTGGTCGCAGGTCGCCCGCGCGGTGTCGAAGCCCGCCGCGACCACGGCCGGCGCATCGCAGCAGCCCGGAGCGCAGGGTGCCCCCGGGCAGGCCACTCTCCGCAGGTACGGCCTGATCGGGGCCGGCCCGTCGAGGGGTGCAGGGTCCACCGGGTACTGAGCGACGGGGAAGGCGCGTGGCGAACATCGTCCAGCGCATCGCGCAGAAGATTGCAGGTAAAGCGAACCCGGACGCCGTGCGCCCGGAGTCTGGTACGCCTGAGGCCGGCACCATCCCCGAGGAACTCCAGGGGCAGGAAATCTACAGCCCGGGCGACCTGTTCCGCAAGTCCGACGACTGCGAGGCACGCAAAGCCCGCCTGAAGCGGGGCTGGCGCGAGGCTCTGGCGATCTACCACAAGCACCACTGGCTCGCGTCCTACCAGAACACGACCGGCGGCTTCGACGGCCACTGGTTCGTGGACGAGCAGGCGGACGCCGCCTGTCAGACTACGGTGAACCTGTGGCGCGGCAAGGCAGATGCCCTCGTGGGTCTGTTCACGGCCGGGAAGCCGCTGCCGCGCGCGGTCCCAATCGGCACCGATTCCGACGACGTGGGCCGAGCGCGCGCCACGGATGGCCTGCTCCGGCACATGTGGTCGCTCACCAAGCACCAGTCGGTCCTCATCGACATGGTGAAGTGGGGGGTGATCTCGGGGACCGGCTACTACAAGGTCTATTGGGACCCGGACGCGGGCGTGCCCGTTCCCGATGTGGAGTGGGACGAGACGGCGGGCGACCCGATCCCCGTAACAGACGAAAACGGCGTTCAGCAGACGGATCCGGCGACGGGCGAGCCGCTGACAACCCCCTCCGGCGCGTGGCGCGAGACGGGCACCTACAGCATGAGCGGGTGCCTCATCCATGAGTCGCTTCCCCCGTTCAACGTCGGGTTCATGGACGGCGTGCCGTTCGAGCGCAGCCCGTGGGTGTACCACCGCTCCGGCTACGACCCGGATGTGCTGTGGGAGCGGTTCGGCGCGAAGTGCAAGCCCGACACGTGGCCCGAGGACCTGGACACGGGCGGCGTCATGCGAATGGATGTCCCGCACCACTCCGGCGACCCGTCCATGGTCGAGGTCATCGAGTGGTGGCAGCGGCCATCCGTGAAGCACCCGATCGGCTTGCACATCATCGCGACCAGGGAGCGGCGCCTGCTTGTGGAAGCATGGCCGAAGGAGAAGCCGATCCCGATCATCATGTGGCGCGCGAACACGGTGCCCGGCTCCCCGTGGGGGGTCAGCGCCGGGACCGACGCCATCGACCCGCAGAAGGTACTGAATTCGATCTGGTCCGATCTCGCGATGAAGGTTTCGGAGGAGGGAGAGCCTTCCTGGCTTGGGACCGAAGAGCAAGCCAACAATCACCACTTCGAGCGCGGCCCGGGGCGGTTCAATTGGGTCAAGACCATTGACAACACGAACAATCCGCCGCCGCAGCAGATCAAGCTTGCGCCGATGTCCGACGCGAACATGAAGATGTTCGCACTCGCCAAGGAAGCCATCGCCGACACCTGGCGCATTCCCGACGTGTTCCAGGGGATGATCAAGGACGACGAATCGTCTGGCCGCGCGATCTCCTACCGCATTTCGCAGACCAACCAGAACTTCACGGCGCCCGGAGCGGAGCTTGCACAGGTCGAGAAGGACTGTTGGATGATGTCTCTCGAACTGTGGCGGAAGTACGGGCCGGAAAAAGAAACGATCGAAGTCGTTGGGCCAGACGGCAACGCCGCGCTGCGCCCGTTCCTGCGAGAAGAGATCAGCTACCGGACGCTCGAACTGGACGAATCCAGCATTCTCGTCATGTCGCCGGCCGCCATCAACGAGCAAGTCGAGCGGTGGGTCACGGCAAAACTGCTCACCCCCGAGGAGGGGCGCCGGCTCGCGACCATGCGCGGCTTGTCTAGCCTGGACCAAGCCGACGCGGGCGCCGACGACCGCGCGTGGGCGCGTGAGAACATCGAGCTCTACCTGAAGGAAGGCGTCGTCCCCGTCATTCTCCGCCAGATGAACCGCGCCATTCACTTCGAAGAGACGTGCGCGTGGGCGAAGAAGCCCGAGTGGCGGTCGATGGACACCCCGGTCCACGAGGCGACCGCGACCTACCTTGCCCAACTCGAAGCGCAGATCCGGCAGGACCAGGGGGCGGCGCAGCCCCCCGACCCGAACGCAGGCGGAAGCGGCCCGAAGGCCGTCGCCGATACCACCGCTGTCCCGGCTGGGGGCGGTGGCGAATCAACGTCGCTTCCGGGCAATCCCTCGCCCACCACGTCCCAGGTGGGGGAACCCGGAGGGGGCGGACCAGGGGTGGACGCTGCGGCCGAGGCCGGGCAGCGCGCCCAGATGTAGGGACGCCGGAGGTATCCGATGGTGCCGAAGTGGGCGCAGGAACACGCAGGGTTCGCCTCCTGCAACTTCGCCGAGGGTTCCGAGAACGACGCCGACGGCGACGGCGCTGGTGCCGGATCGGGTGCGGGTGAGGGCGAAGGCGCGGGTGGTGGGGGCGGAAGCGGCGATGGCGGTGACACCCGCACGACCGACGACCGCGGCTCGCGGCACGAGCCCCCCAGGGGTTCCGAGCGGTGGAACGAGGTCTACAGCAGCCACGCCCGACTGAAGGCGCTGGTGAAGGAGGGCTTCGACGAAAAGGACTGGCGGGCCAACCGCGACGAGTTCAAGAAGTTCCGCGACAGCAAGGCGGAACGGGACCGCATCCGCCAGGAGCACGCGCAGTACGAGGCCGGCGAGCACCCGAAGTTCAAGGAGCGGGAGGTCGCCAGGTACGAGCAGGGGTTCAACATCGCGAACGAGCGGTGGGTGGACTTCCTGAAGGAGCGCGGCATCTGGGAGGAGGTCGAGCCGCACCTCAAGGACTACAACGAGCGGTCGGCCAGGGGCAAGACCGGCAGGCGAGACGACGGCCAGCGGGACACGCGGCGCGAGCCCGACCGGCGCCGGGAGCCCGAGCGCGAGCCCGACGACGCCCCCAAGCCCATGACGCACGACGACTTCCTGTGCAACATGCGCGAACGCGAGATCAAGCGGGCGATCAAGGAGTGCGTCGGCAAGTCCCCGCTCAGGGACGACCCGGAGTTCGCGCGTTCGGCCGAGTGGGCGGTGTACCGCGCGCTGGAGGCCGAGCAGAAGAAGGCCGGCGGCACGCTCACGCACGAGCAGGCGGACGCCATCGCGGCGAAGGTGCCCGAGTTCTACGCCGCGTTTGAGGCCGCCGAGAAGAAGCGGGGCGAGGCGTGGGCCAAGCACCAGATCGAGGCCGAGAAGGCCCGGCGCGCGGAGGCGAGCCGCACCACCCCCGCGGGGGGCAACCGGCCGGCGGGCATGAGCCTGAACCAGGCGCTTGAAGCCGAAGAGGCGGCGCTGCGGGCGAAGGCAAAAGCCCGGGGGATTTACTAGGGAAACACGGGCACGACCTTCGGTGGTTGGGTCCGCCGGGGAAGCCCGTCAAGGCGAGGAGGAACGGAGATGGGATACGACGGGACTGACCTGATGAAGGTCGTGTACAACGAAGAGCGGATCGAGACGACGCTCGCCAAGCGGACGGCGATCTGGGACCGCGTGAAGAAGTACACCGAGTCCAAGCCGCAGGGCGGCGGGGCGGGCGGCCAGTACTTCGAGTTCTACGCCGAGACGGTGCGGTCCACCTCTTCGGGGTGGATCGACCCGAACGGCTCGACCCGCACAGCGTCGAACCCCGATGGCGTGCTCGGGCGGGTGTACGCGAAGTACCGGCACCACCCGCTGGAGATCAACGAGGCCACGATGTCGCAGGCCGACACGAACTGGCAGGCGTACGAGAACGGCCTCAAGCGGCTGCGCGACTCGATGATGGACGACAACAACCGGAAGCGGTGCCTGTCGGTGTACGGCAACCGGTTCGGCGTCATCGCGTTCACCAGCGGCAATGGCTCCTACGGCACCGTCGGCACGCCACTGCCCGTGAACGGCCAGTACGGCTTCACCGATGGCGCCGGGAACAAGGTGATCTGGGGCGCCGAGTCCTTCGAGCAGGGCGACCAGATCCTCATCTACGACCTCGCGGGCGGCACGGGCTCCGTGCAGGCTCGCACCGTGGTCAACCGAACCCCGGCAAACCCGGTGCTCGGGACGGCGGGATCGCTCGTGCTCAACAGCGCCGTGACCCTCGTCACCGGGCACACCTACATCATCGTGTTCGGCGAGCAGGACGGCTCCTCGACATCCTCGACGGCCAAGTCCGACTACTCGGCTTCGGGCCGAGCGGCGCAGGGCTTCGCGGATCTGTTCTGCACCGCGGACACGGCCCCGCTCACCGCGAAGTACGAGAACATCACCCACGCGGACTCCACCGACGACCAGTACGCGCCGCGGTGGAAGCCCTCCGTCTACACCGGGGGCACCGCCGGCACCGCCGAGTCGATGGACTCCTCGCACCTGACCAAGGTGGTCATGGGGCCGTCCACCGAGTCCGGGCGCAAGATCAACGTACTCGTCATGAACGACGCCCTGTTCCAGTCGTTCATGAACTACTTCGAGCAGCAGGTCATCTTCCCGCCCACCGACTTCGAGGGCGGCATGCGCAAGGCGACCTGGCAGCTCCCGGACCACAAGGTCGAGCTGTACTTCGACGCGCTGGCCCCGCACGGCTGCATCATCGGGCTGTCCGAGGACAAGATGCGGCGCTTCGAGGTTCGCAAGCCCGGCTGGATGAACCGAGGCGGCAACGAGTTCTACCTCGTGGACGACAAGCTCGCGTGGAAGATGATCTGGGTCGAGGGCTGGACGTTCGGGACCTTCGCCCGGGCGGCGCACTCGATCCACAAGGACATCCGCGAGGAAGTGCAGCTCTTCACCTGATCGGGGTGACGGGCGCGTGAGGGACCGCGGGTGGCGGCTCCCGGGGCGCTCCGGTTCGCCACCGGAGCCCTTCCCCGGGGTGGTGAACGGGCCGGGTGCCTCGGGAGCCGCCGCCAACGGAACCTGCCAGAGTTTTGAACCGGGGAAGGGAGGTGCATCATGGGCGGCCTGGGTAACGTCCAGTTCAAGGAAGACTACTTCGCATCCAAGGCGGCCGAGTACGCGGAGCAGTGGGGCACGCCCCCCGGCGATGCGCACGAGGATCTGGACCGCGAACTGAAGGGGTACGAGCCCCGACTGGCGCTGAAGTACCACACGCCGACCCGCCGCTTCTGGGTCTGCACGGAACTGCTCGGGTACAGCGGGCTCTACTTCCCGGCGTTGAACGTGGGGTACTGCCCGGACCACAGCGAGGTCATGGCGAAGGTCCGGGAGAACGTCGAGAAGGTGCGGCGGCGCGAGGCGGCACGCGAGCACCAGAAGCAGGTGGAGGCAATGAGGGAGCGGGACGCCCGGCTGCCGTCCGAGATGGGCGAAGCCGCGATGCCCGACTTCCCGAGGGTACTACACGCACTCCACAAGCACGATGACGCTTGGGCGCGGCGGCAGAAGGCCGAGGAGATCGCGAAGGACATGAGGCGGGTGTTTCACCGTCCGACCGTGGACGGCGTGACCATCGAAACGTGAGGCGGCGATGACGCTGACCGAAGCCCTCGCCCAGACGCGCAGATTCGCGGGTCTGACGCCCGTGGACATGGCAACCTCGGACCTGTCGTACTTCCTCGCGCAGGCCGAGTTGGAGATCGCGAGGGAGCTTGTGGAAGTGAACCCGGACATGGCGGCGGATCGGGACATTGTAACGATCCCCGGCAGCAGCGGGCCGGATCACTTGTTTGAGACGAGCCCGGCGAACCTGCCCAACCTCGGCTCGGGTAGGTGCGTCTACAAGATCCGCGAGATGTTCTGGCTCGGGTCCACAACTAGCGGCATCCGCTCCCGAATATCCATGACGAGCGATCCAGTCGAGTTGTCGGGAGCGACGGTGCCGGTTGCCAAGACGCCGCACACGGCAAGTTCGGTGCGGATCCTGTTCGACGGGTCGAAGCTGCGGATCTACCCCCCGCAGTCAGGGGGCATCACGCTCGAGATCGGGTACACACGCGTTCCGACGGCGGCCACGGGTACGACGGCGCCGGGCAACACGATTCTCAAGGACTTCCCGGCCGGCACGTCGGCACATCTAGCTGACGCGCTGGTCTGCATGACGGCGGCTTCGGCGGCGCTCGGGGCGTGGGGCCGAAACAACGGGTGGCAGGAGGGGCGTGTAGCGGAAATGCGCGACTCGCTCGTGCTGCCGCTCGGCCTCCTCCAGCGGGCCGAGTCGTCGGTCAACGTGGGCTCGCGGTGGGTCCTCGACTACCGGGTGGTGTAGAGGCATGGCGCGGTCGCGACAGCCTGGACAGGAGAGCAACGAGCGGGTCGTGGAGATCGGCGCGCCGTTCTCCGGCATGACGGACGTGCTGGAGCCGAACCAGCCGCAGACCGTGTATGCCGCGAACGTCACGTGCCGGCACGGCTACTTCGATGCGATTCCGAAGGCTGTCCCGATCCCCCGCACGAACCAGGCCGGAAACTACATCCCGTGCGAACTTGGGTTCTGGTCCGAGGCCGAGGCCGGAAAGCGCCTGACGGTCTGGCTCGGAAAGGCGAAGTCGCCATCCCCGTCTGCCGGCCACGTCATTCTGAATGTCGTCGTTTCGGGCAAGCGGACAGAGACGGATCTGACCGAGGTGTACGGCGAGGGGGTGCCCGACACGGCGCACTACTCGTTCGCGGAATACCGGCGGGAGGTGTTCTTTTGCGGGGGCCATTGGGTCTACCGGCTGAACCGTGACACGCTGGCCGTGGACGTGTTGACGCTTGCGCAGAACCCCGATCCGCACTCGGTGGACATCCCGTACCTGGCTGGACGGCTGTGCGCGAGCCGGGTCGAGGTCCATCTCGACGGGCTGTGGTTCGTGATTCCGCGCCGGGTGACGATGCCGACGACGCTCACGCTGGCCGTGACGGACCCGAACATCGCTGATCCAAGCAAGATTGTGGCGGGCGGCTGGGACATGCATCCGTCCGACGTGTACTGCACGGACCCGCAGGAGCCCGCCGCAATCCAGGGGGGCAGCAAGGGGTCGTACTGGAACATGAGCATGTTCGGCGATGGCTCGCCCGTCGCGACGCTCATGTCCTGGGACCACAAGCTGGTCGTCTGGACGAAAGAGTCTGTGTACGTCGTGTCCGGTTCCGGCGCCGAGGACATGGTGGCCGATTGCGAGCAAAAGGGGGCCGGGTGCGTTGCTCCGGCTTCGGTTGCCCTTGTGCGCGACACGCTGTTCTGGCAGGGCCGAGGCGGGGTGTACTACTGGCCCAAGGGCGGCCAGATTCAGATGGTGCCCGGGACCTCGTGGCTGTGGGGCACCGGGCGCCCCGCAATCCAGGGTTTGATCGCCATCGCGGATCGAACCTCGACGTGGAGCAAGCCATGGACCCCCGTAGCCTACGGGCAGGGCGCGAACTACGCGGACACGCACTACGTCCTGACCGGAAACCCGGGGCTGCTTTGCATCGAGGCCGCGACGCTCGCTGCTTCCGTCATCGAGCGGGGCACGTTGGAGAACCCCTACTCGGCGGTGTACACGGACACGAGTGCGGACGGCGCCACGTTTCGGCTCGTCGTCGTGGATGGGGAATACGGGGCCAAAACGATCACGCCCGGCACGTCGAACAACAACCGCGCGGTCGGCGGCGCGCACCAGCCGACGCTTCTGTTCCGGGTGCCGTTCGTTCCGACGCAACCGCTCGCAGCGAAGCAGATTGCGGCGCGCGTGTCGTCCACGAACTGCCAGGGGACCTACAAGGTCATCGCGCTGGACGACGCGGTGCGGCTCGGCTCGTTCGGAGCCGCTTCGCCGCCCGTAAAGGACGACGAGTACACGGGCGGGACGTTCGACGCGCCACCCGGCGGCAACGAGGAGTGCGGGATTTACGGGCAGGGTGCCGAGGCCGATCCTCACGCGACACCGCCGGTATTGCCGTGGGGCACGCTGTACGGCGGCGACCCCAACCAGCAGAACTATCCCCGGTGGGCGCCGACCGGGCCGCTGTCGTTTCGGGCGTTCGTCAACGCGATCGGCTCGGACTTCCTCGTATGGGTGAAGTTTTCGGGCAGCCGTTCGTTCTCGGTGGAGCGACTGGCGCTAGTGGTGGAGGAAACGACGTGAACCCGTCCACCATCAACGCTCCCCGGGTGCGAATCGTGCCATCGCCCGGCCCGAACGTAGACGCGGGAGTTGTGCGCAACGCCCGTGCCACGCTCACGACCATGGACCTGCGGGTGGTGGTCGCTGACGACGTGCGCGCGCTGCGACAGGCGTGCGCTAACCCGCGCGTGCCTGTCGTGAAGCTGCGAGGGGGCGTCGAGTACCTTCTGCGGTCCGATCTGGCGGTCAGGCACGGGATCGTCATCCAGGGTGTGCCCGGCGCGACCATCAAGCCGTACTCGGCCGACTACGCGCCCGAGATCGTGGTCGATGCGGCGTCCAGCGCGGATGTGGAACTGCGGGACCTGTGGACGTACTGCCCGGTGCTGGCGGTGACCCCCATCGAACTGCGGGGCGCGCGGCTGCTCGGGGACTACGGAACGGCACACGCCTCGGCGCTGGTGGACATCTACGGCGCGGCGGCGGGATCGGGGCTGATCGGCTGCCGGTCTAGCGCCGGGTTCGCTGGGGTAGGAATGCAGATCGACGCGGCCGCCGGCGGTTCGCGGGTGATCGGGTGCGACTTCGCTTCGTGCGCGACGCCCTACAGGCTCGCGACAGCCGGAGGGCATCACTACGGAACGCTGACTGGCACGGTGTCGGACGTGAACCACGGCGCGGTGACGCTGTACTAGGGAGGGCTTGACCATGGCCGCTGATTTCGATTGGGACGAGGTTGCAACAGGCGCCGTGGTAGAGGCCGAGGACGTGAACCAGGGCAAGAACGTCACGGACAAGCTGAACAGCAAGGAGCTGGACCGCGAGAACATCCTGACGGACCACACTTACTTTTCCGTCACCAAGCGGTTCTACTTCCAGGCTGCATTCCCGGCTGACTGGGACGATAGGTTCATCGTTCTTCCCGACATCGATGCGAAATACATCGGTTGCGGGTGGTGCAGCAACGCTTATGCAAACACGAACTTGAAGGTTACAATTATGGGAGTTGCCGACGCGATGGATGCCAACCTCGCCGACGCCTACTCCTATCTCCCCGGCACTCCCACGGCATTGAACGGCCACGCGGTTCGTGTCACGTGGAGGGACCTGACGGGAGCCAAGTTCGGCGCAGACAAGTACCTTGAGGCCGAAGTGTACTTCGCGGCCCCGATCGTGAAGGAGCCCGGGACGTAGAGGAGGTTCGCGATGGCCGCTCCGCTGTACGCAGACAAGAAGGTGCCGACGCCGCAGAACCCTGGTCCGCACTTCCAGGGCGCCGCTGCCGCGCCGGGATCCACGTTCGCGGTGTCGCCGAAGCCGCAGCCGAAGCCCGCGGCGCCGGGTGGCATCAACGCCTTCCCGTCCGGGGCCGATCGTCCCGACTTTCGTTCCGTCATGCAGGCGAGTAGCGCGCCGAAGCCCGCGAGTCCGGGTAACGGCGGGGCTTCGCAGCAGGGCGCGGCACCAAAGATGCCCCCGGAGATCGCGCAGGGGGCGCCCGCGTCGGGTGCCGTCGCGCAGCCGGCGCCGAAGCCGCAGGGGTTGTCGCAGCCGTTCGGGAGCTTCGGGGCCAAGGCAGCGATGCAGGGGGCGCCAATCAACACGGGCGCGTTGCGGCAGCCGTTCGGCATGGTCGCGAAGCCGATGTACCAGCAGACACCGCCCCCGCCCCCGCCCCCGCCGCAGGACGCGCAGGCCACCGGCGGAACCCCAGATCACCCGATGGTCATACTGGACCCGAACAGCCAGGCGTACGAGGATGCGAAGGAATCGGCGACCGCCCCGAAGCCGTTTGTTCCGCTGGACCCCGAAGCCGAAACAGCGACGGACGCCTACATCAAGCAACTCGAGGAGAAGGCGCAGGAGATAAACACGCTGTCTGGCGCGCCGACTGAAGAAGCGCTCAAGGCGCGACAAGAACTCATGGAGTTTAAATCCAAGATCGCCGAGGATGCCTTCAACGCGAACCTGGAAAACGCGCGCAACAGCGAAGACCGCTACGTCACGCCCGACACGATCTCCACGACCCCCGAGAAGCTGACGGGCGAGTCCCCGCAGTTCATCGACGAGAAGGCGATTGAGAAGGGGTACAACGACCTCGCTACCAACATCGCGGAGCGGGAGGCGGCGGTCAACGCAACCTACGACAAGACGCAGTTCCAGGCCAAGCAGGATGCCATGCGCCGGAACGCCGGCATGGGGCGGTCGTCGTCGGGCATTGGGGAGGCGTCGTTGCAGGGGCTCGACGCCGAGATGGCGACCGCGCGCGCCAAGGAGATTTCCCAGGTCCACAAGGAGGCGTTCGACCAGGAGCGACAGCGGCTCAACGACCTCGCGGCACTTGCGGACCAGTCCAACGACCGCACGGTTCAGTCGCAGATCGCCTTCGAGCAGGCGTGGACCAACCGGCTGGAGCTCGCCATGAACCAGAGCGAGGCCGAGTACGCGAAGGTGCAGGCGACCAAGACCAACTTCCAGAACACCCTCACCGGCCTGCTCGGGCAGTTGTACGACGAGGGCAAGGTAGACGATGACGGCGAGGCCGCGCTGGCGCTCGCGTACCAGCAGTTCGCAGCGGCGGCCAACGCTCAGCCCCCGCTCACGCCCGACCAGCTTGACCAGATGGCGGACACGATCATCGCTGATTTCGCTGCGACCATCGAGCCCGAGTCGCAGTTGTACGACTAGGAGGGGCGCGCCATGGCAATCCAGGTTCCGCAGCGGATCGTGCCGGCGTCCTTTCACAAGCCGGACGAGCCTTCCTGGGGCACGCTGTTCAAGCAGGCGTCGGCAGAGGCGCTCGGCAAGACGGCCATCGGCCTGCCCGCGAACCTCATCGGGCAGGGCATCGACTACGCCATCGGGGAGGCGCGGAACAGGAAGAAGGCGAAGCGCGATCTCGACCAGAAGATCGCGGAGGCCCTCCTCGGCGGTCCCGGTGCCGGAAAGGGGGACGGACCCGGCACGGGGATCACGGGCCACAACATTCTTGTGGATGAAGTGAACGCGAAGGCGGCGCTGGGGGAGCGTAAGGGCACGCTCGGTGCGCCGGGCACGGATAGTGCCGCCCCTGCCCCTGCCATCGGTCCGACCATCGCACCCAAGGCCGCCGAAGAAGCGGTAAAGGTGTCGCCGCCCGCTAGTCTGCCGGGTGGCGCGAACCGCATCGGGCTCCCTGTAGCGGGCCAGCCAACCGTGCGCGTTCGCCGGGCCGAGCCGCCTGCCGCCGCGGACGCTGTGTTCGGGGAGGGTGTGCTGGACCGTGCCATTGGCAAACTGCCGACCATGCCAGGCGCCGGCGCGGCGTCCAAGCCTGCTGCATCTCCCGCCCCCGGCCCGACGCTTCCCGAGGCGCCCCCGGGCATGACCATGACCCGGCTCCGGCTGGCGACCCGTGAACCTGCCCTCGGCGCCATGATCGGCAAGGAGCAGGAGTACATCGACAAGACTCGCTCCACTCTGCCCGCACTGACCGAGGCGACAAAGGCTTCCGCCCGTGGCGCTCAGGGGGCGGCGAACTCCGTGGAGGACTACCGCATCGGCGCTGATCGTTCGGAGCGGGATCTCGCCGCGCTTGTCAAGGAGCATGGCCCGTTCAAGCCCATCAGCCTCCGCGAGGCACTAAACCCGGATTTGTCGTTTGCTCAGACCGTGGAGACGCTCGGCCGGCTCATGGACGAGGCCGAGGCGCAGCCGGGGTGGACGAAGGCGAAGGCGCTGGCGCTCGCTTCGCGGAAGGCGCGCGAGGCCGCGGAGCCGTGGGCGAGGATGGCGAAGGAGTTGTCCGTCGCCGCGAACCAGACAGACGAAACGGTCATGCGGGCGCAGCGGAACGCGATCGAGGCGCGGGACCGATTGTGGAACATGGCCGCTACGTTCGAGCGGGAGATGGAGGGGAAGCGGGGCGGCGGAACGGGCGGCATCAAGGACGACACGATTATCCGGCTCAACGAGGCGAACGAGGCTGCGCTGGTGCAGAACCAGCGGGACATCGACACCGCCAAGGTCGCTGCGTTCAACAAAGCGAAAGAGGAATTGGGTAAGGACGCGACCGGGGCCGATGTGAAGGTCCGCGCCGAACGGATCCTTGCCGACGACTCGACCTACAAGGCGCTGGAACTGGCGCGCGTCGGTATGCTCGACCAGCGCAGCGACCTCAACTCCACGTTCCAAAAGAAGCGGGGCATCAACCTTTCCTACGTCCCCGACAAGGGCCGGGATGCCCGCGACCGTGACGTTGCCAAGGCCGAAGCCAAAACCAAGGCCGACACCGAGAAGCAGCGACAGGCGCGGATCAAACAGATCGACACCGAGATCAAGTGGCGGACGAACGCGCAGATGACGCGCGAGAGCCGTCCCGGCGGCGTGAGCGTCAAGGTCAAGGCGTACAACTACGACCAGTTGCAGAGGGAGATCGATGCGCTGAAGGGGGAGCAGGCCGCGCTCCGCAAAGGTGACGGCAAGTAGCGATGGGCGACATTCTCGACCAGTTGGCGAAGGAACACGACGCCGCGCGCGCTGGCAAGTCTGCGGGCGTTGGCGTCCCGGCCAGCGGCGACGTGCTCGACCGGCTCGCCGCAGAGCATGACGCTCAGAGGGGTGCGCCGCTTGCGACCGCGACAGTACCAACCCCGGAGTTGCCCCCAGCTTCCGCGCCAACGCCGAGCAAGCCTGGTGCGCTCGGTCGCATGGCCGCCAACGTGGCGTCTGTCGTGCCTAGACTCCGCGACACACCCCGCGCCGACGTGCATTCGGCCATCGGTGCCCCGTCCGGCGTCAGCAGCCTGACCCTGACGCCGGTGGACCGAAGCGCGGAGATGTTCCCGCCCGAAGCCGGTCCGTCAGCCCCAGGTCGCCCGATGGTCCGCAAGCCGAGCGGCATCGAGCGCAGTTTTGCGACGCGCGCCGAACTGTCTGGTAGCATCAGACCATCGCTGCCGGCCACGCCGTCTGCCGAGGAGTTCGACCGCACAGGTTGGCGCATGGCCCGCGATGCGGACCGCGGGAGGAACCCTAGCCCTATTCCGGGTGTTGACATTGCGTTTCGGTCAATGGAAGACCGGATGCAGGAAAGGCCCAAGGGCACTCTTGGCGAGGCAATAGGCAACTCGGCCGTCACCATCGGCCACGCGCTGCCGGCGTTCGTGGAGTTTCTGGGCAACACTGGAAAGGCCGCGCTCGCGTCGCCCTACGACCTCTGGAATCGGGGCGCGAAGGCCATTGGGCTAGCGCCCGGGTACGGTGCCGACGCCGCCAGCGAAGCGGTGCGGGAAGGCGGGGCCGCGGTCAAGGGCTTCGTGGAGTCCGTGCCCGCCGCCATCGGCGCGACCATGGGCAACATCGGCAACCCCCGCGCCGCCCTGTCTGACCCTGTGCGGACGACGATGGATGCCGCAGGTGCCGCCGCTCCCGTGATGATGGGCCTGGGAGCTGCTAGCGCCGCAGGGGCACCATCCGCGCTCGGGGAGGGCGCCGGCGCGTTGGCCCGCGTCGGGGAGATCGCTGGACGCGCCACGTCGGGCGCAATGCAGGGCATGGGTGGGCAGCGGCTTGGGTCGCGGCTCGTCAGTGAAGCCGGCGGCCACTTGAACAGGGCCGGTGTAGCGGCGGCGGCCGCGGACTCGCTGCCGGGCGCAATCGCCGCCGGGGGAGCGGAGTTTGCGAAGGGCATAGGGAAGGGCGCCGCCGGGCTCGCGCTCGACCAAGCAATCGGCGGGCACCGCAATCTCATCAACGCGCCGCAGTGGGGCATCGGCCTCGTCGGCAAGGGACTGAAACTGTCCCCGACGCTGCGGAAGGGCCTTGTGTCTCCGGTCGAACGCGAGGCCGAAGGGTTGCGGGCGCTGCTTGAGGCCGACCCGCGCAACCCCGTTCGGCTGGCAACCGCGCGACAGGAGGCTGAGTCACTCCGGGGCCAGTACGTCGAGCCGGTGCTGGGTCGCATGTCGAAGGTGCCGCGCGAGTCGATGGAAATGCCGCCGGCCGAACCGCTGTACGGGTGGGAGAAGCGAATCGGTCCCGAATTGCCCGAAATGCGGGATTTGCCCGGCGGCGGGGTGCGGGTCGCTAACCGGGAGAACATGCCGCCCCGAATGCGGTTCCGCTCCGATGAGGGCGCGCAGAACCGCGTCGTAGACCTCGGCCGCGTCTATTCCGCGCTGGACGCACCGGCTGGCGGATTCGTTCGGGTGCTGGACAAGGACGGGATGGTCGCGTGGGAGCGCGAACTCGGTCCCGGCGGCCAGATCCCCCGCGAAGCCCGACGCGAGATGTTCCGCGCCGCTCGCGCCAACCCAGGCTCGCGCATCGAAACCGAGGTCGTTCCCCGCGGCGGACGTGATGCGCCTTCGCGACTGCCCACGGAGCAGCGGGATGTGTCCGCTGTCGTCGCCGGGCAGTTGGGTTCCATGCAGGCGACCATCGCGATGGAGGCGTTGCGGACCCTGCCAGCAGATGTAGGTGAACTCGCGGCCGAGCAGTTGTTCAAGCGGCTACCGCATTCCAAGCAGTTCGCCAAGCAGTACGGGCTTCCCGAGCGCACTGACTTCCCGCAGGGCGTTACATCGGCGCTTGACCGCACGCTCGCGCAGAAGGCCGGCGACGTGGAGCACATGAACACGGCCGAGAACGTGCTGGAAACGCAGCGCGCGCAGGCCGACGAAATGGTCAACAACGTCGCCGTCCTGCGAACCGCGGACCGCTGGCTGACCGAGATGTCGGCGCGCGCCCGTGCCCCGCGTCAGGCCGGCATTCCGTACCGCACCGTTAGCTTCAAGGACATGCCGACCGAGGCGCGCGCGCTGGTGCGCCACTACCTTGGCACGAACCACGGTAATCTGACGCAGGCGACAGCCTCCCGCGCGCAGGTTCCGGCCGCGACTGCTGATGTGGTCGAAGCTATGTTGGCGACGCAGAAGCGCGGCTGGCAGCGGTGGAGCCCCGGCCCGGTCGGGCGCGGACTCGACAAGGCGCACGGGGCCTACGTCACCGCGCAGTTGATGGTGCTGCCTACGTCCGCGCTGAACAACACCCTATCGAACTTGACGCAGGCGTTGCCAGCGGTACTGGCAGAGGGGCTGACCGACTACGCCGGGAACCTCGTGCGCGCGACGGTGGATTACGCGACCGGACCCAGGGGCTTGCCCGACATGCGCGCACGCCTGGACTTCGGCCACGGCCGGGCACTAACTCGCGGCGAGCTCGTCCGCGCGCTCGGTGGCGAAACCGCCTACGGCATCGAGAGCAGGGGGTTGCAGCCCGGTGGCAGGATCGGGCAGGCGGTCGAGTGGAACAAGCAGCAGTACGGGCAGGGTGCGCTGTCAGACATGGCCTCGAAGGAGGCGATGGTCCGCTCGTACCTCAACAAGCACCCCGAGGCCACCATCGAGCAGGGGATCGACTTCGCAGAGCGGTATCTGCTCGCGTACCACAAGATGCCCGATTTGCCGCGACAGTTGAGCGCGACCGCCGTGCCGTTTCTGAACTGGACGTGGGGCGCGACCCCGGTTGTGCTTCGGTCGCTTGGGGACTTCCCGGCCGTGTTCAACGCACTGTCTGTCGCCAACGACGCCGCCGAATTGCGCCGGGCCGCGCGCGACAACGTGGACGTGAATGAGATGTGGCAGCGGCTCGCGCCGTACCTGCAAGAGACTTCGTACCAGGGCGTAACCCCGGCCGGGGACATCGTGGTGTCCGATGTGTCCCGCAAGGCGCCAGACACGCTTGCGTTGTCGTGGATGCGGGACCTCGCTGCGGGCGGTCGCGAGCCCGGGTTCGCCACGCGGCGCAACCTTCGGGGGGCTCTGTCGCCGGCGCTGGTTAGCCCGCTGCACGCCGCCGGACTCGGACTGCTCGGAGACAAGATGGTGGACCTCAACTCTGGGCGCCCGATCTGGACCGACAAGATGGGCGCTGGCGAGCGGGCATGGGCGGCGACCAAGGCCACCTTTTTGCCGTTCATCGCGCCATCCGGGGCCGTGCGAGCGGTCGAAGATGTGGTGCCGGCCACGCAGCGGCTTCTTGTCGGCAATGACCCGACCATCAAGGAGACGCAGTACCCGACCGGCGCCGCGAAGTCTCTGCCTGAGATCGGCAAGCGGTTCGTCATCGGCGCAACCGAGACGGTCATCAAGCCGCAGGAGTTGCTGGATCGGGCCTCGCGGCAGTTCACGTCCAGGTCCGCCGCCATCGGTCGCCCCTTCAACGCCAAGGAAAAGGCGATTACCGAGCAGGCCGAGCGCGACAAGTTGCGGCTGGACGATGCGGTCAGAAGCGGGCGCTTGACTGCGGACGAGGCTTCGGTGCAGTTGGCGCTCATCAACGACCGCGTGAACCAGGCCATCGCCGAAATTGAGCGGGAGCGCGAGGCGGCGGTCGGCGATACGGGCTTGCAGGAAGAGTCGGAGCGACTGTCGCGGGGGGTCCTGACAGAGCATCCAAGACGCAGGGCGTTTGCTCCCCTTCGCATCGGAGCCCCGCGATGATGCCGTGCCAGAATGTCACCATCCGGATCCGGCTTGACTGCCATTTTGTCACCATTGGTGGTACACTCCCCATCGGACGGAGGTGTTTGACATGGGCCGCCGCTCCACAACCGAAGGTCCCGTTCCGGCGCTCAACGCGGAGGTGTCCGCCAGGAGCCTCGGCAACATCTACATATCACTCGCCTCGTTGGCGGGGGGCACGATCAAGGCGCAGGTCAAGCGCGGGGGGCAGTGGGCCGACAGCGCCGCCGGGACAATCTCGGCCGCAGGCGAGTTCACGCTGCGCCCCTGCATCGCGTGGCGGCTCGTGACCGTCGCCGGCTCTCCGGTCTTCACGGGTGGATGGTGTGCGGAGCCGCTCGGGTAGCGGCTGCCGTTGTTTCTTCTACCGGGGAAGGGAGGTGTTCGGATGCACGGACTCTTCGGCAAAATGGGGGCCATCGCGAACTTCGTGAGAAACGGGCGCGGGCTCGGTCCGCAGCGACTTCAGGGGTGGCCGCAGTTGTCCAAGGGCGATGGCGACGAGTACGCGCGCATCGTGGACGGGGTGTTTGCTCAACTCGCGATCCACCCGAGCGAGCGGAACCTGAAGCGCATCGCCGGGTACATCATGGTGAACTTCACCGCGTTCGCGACGGTCGTGGAGAAGGAGATCGCCTACCTGAACGCGCGGCAGGACCTTGCGGAACCCGTGAACGGGGAGAAGGGCGGGCGCCCGACCAAGGACGTGGCCGACAAGCGGAAGGCGCTGACGGACGCCGTAGAGCGATACCGGCGCATCCGGGACGCTGACCCCGACCACAAGGCGGGCTTCGGGACGCAGTTCGACTTGCTGCTTGCCGCGCACGAGGAGGCGGTGTTGCAGCGGGACGCCGCGCGCAGGGCCGAGGAGGCCGCGGCGCGCAAGGCGGCGAAGGGGGCCGATGCAGAGGAGGCGAAAGCCGCCCCCGCTGCGTGACGTTGACAGGCTGGATTCCGACTCTGCGTGGCCGGTCCCGGAAGTCCCGGGACGCCGGGCTGCGAGGCGCCCAGCCTCGTGCGTGGAGGTGGTGAGATGTTTCGTGCTGGCGATACCCTCGATTCCTTGACCATGGAGTGGCTTCAGGCGTTCCGCCCCGGCAAGACGTGGGCGGTGTTCGCCAAGCTGTTCGCGCGCTTCCTGAACTACCAGATCGAGAAGCACGCGGTCACCGGATCCTGCGATGGCGGCACGACCGGCTACTCCGGCGGTGGCAACAGCGGAATCCCGATCGCGCACATGAACACGGCCGCGAATCTGCTGCGCGCCCACGTGATCCCCCTGCTCGCCGAGGACGGCACCGCGACGATCCCGGCCGGATGCTTCGCGCGACTCGTCTACCGGACTGACGCGGCGCCCGCCACGGCCCACGTCCTGACCGCCGAGACGGACGGCGACGATGACGGGTGGGTCGCGCTCGTGACCACGGCGCACGTCAAGACCGCGCTCACGCTCGCGCTCTCCAGGGTTGCGGTGCCCACGGCATCGACCCTGTGGATGGAAGTGTCGGTGCCCAACGGCGAGAACGCGCTCGTGGTCGCCTGCGCGGACCTCGTGCGGACGAGCATCCCGGCGTAGGAGCCATGGAGCGGGACCGATGCGGGACGTGGCCTTCATCTTCGACGGCGCCGGCCTCACGCCGACCGTGCAATGGTTCGCCCGGGAGTGCGTGACCGCGCTTCGTGAGGCGTTCCATGTGCAGGCATTCGTCGTCGGAGGGGGCCACGTCCCGCTGCCGCTTCTCGACCCCCTCGGACTCGGCGCCTTCGTGGACCGCGGAAATCGACCGGTGATCGTAGAGGTGGATCGGGCCGTCTGCCCTGGCGGATGGTCGCCCCGCAGTTCGCCGCTTCGGGTGCGGGCGTTTGTCGATCAGGCGGCGCACTGCCACGCACCGGAGTCGAGCAACGTGCGGCCGTGGCGCATGAGCGACGACGGCTGGATGCCGGTGGTACGCGCGGACGCCATCGACTACCGCCCCGGCCCGGGAAGCGCGTTCGTCTGGCGGGGCGGTCCCGATCCCACGGCGCTGTTCAACGCCATGGCTCGGGGAGCACTCGTCGTCGCGGCCGTCCGCGACCGGTGGACGGCGTGCGTGCCGGGCTGTTTCGCGTTCGTTGACCCGGCGCGCGAGGACGTGGACACGGTGCTGGACGAGTACCTGTCGGACGCTCGCGAGCGGACGCGGCTGACGCGGCTCGCGCGGGAGCGGGTGGAGTTTCTGTCGCCGGAGCGATTTGTGGGAGCGTTTGAGGGGGTGTCGCGGTGATCCGGTTGCAAGGCGGAAGGGCGCCGGGTGCGGACCCGACGCCTGCCGACGCGGGCAAGGTCGTGACGGGCGCCGAAAAGCAGCGCGCCCAAATCTTCGCCTGCGAGCACCGTTCGATGCGACACCGGCGCCCCGTGGATCCACCGGCCCCCGCTCCCGGTCCGCTTCCGCTGAAAGAGGCGTTGGCATCGCCGCCCCCGGCGCCGGCCGTCGAAGCGCCCGAGTGGGTGTTGCCGGCGTCGCTCCCGAAGCGCGCGACGTTCACGGTCGCCATCGCGTCCTACAACCGCGCCGAATGCCTTGGTCGGCTGCTGGACGATCTCGAGAAGGAGGCGTCCGAGTCCTGGGTCAGGATGCACGTCGTCGTCGTGGATGACGCTTCAACCGAGGATTACTCGGGCATCGCTCGGCGGTTGAAGCGGAAACGGTGGACGTACATCCGGCACGACACGAACCACGGGCGGGACCGGTACGCGGACCTGGTGCGGGACCTGCACGGCCGGCTGCGGGAGATGGAGCGGACGGATTACTACTGCACGCTGGCAGACGATTTCCGGCTCTGCGACGGGTTCCTGGCACGGTGCGTGACGCTGTGGGAGGGGATCCGGGACGAGAAGAAGATCGCGATGGTGCCGTACGTTGACAAGGGGCGCGACACGGCGCCTTGTTGGACGGGTATCGCTGCGATCCATGGGCAAGTCATCGACCGCATCGGTTGGGTGGACTGCGCATGCTTTTCGACGGCGGCGTACTACGAGGCCATGAATTGGAGCCTTGGTCAAGTCAAGCTGCTGCCGCCATCACTGCGCACTGGGTCCGGCGTGGGCCAGGCGTGCAGTCGGTCGGCGCTTGACGCCGGGGGAACAATCTACCGGCCCCACCGCTCCCTTGTGGTTCACGCCGCAGTCCGCTCCGTCATGCACTCGCTTGCGGCCCCCCGGCTTGTCACGTCTGACTTCGTTCGCTACGTGGACGGTGCCGTTGAGTACCGGCGGCGCCTTTACTCCGACCGCGTGACCGGGCACGTCTGCTCGATCCCGTCGCGGCGGGAGGCGTTGCGCGAGTGCGTGGCCGCGTTCCTGCCGCAAGTGGACCGGCTTGTTGTCGTGCTGAACGGCTACGAAGACGTGCCCGAGTACCTGTCGGACCCGCGGATCGAAGTCGTGCGGTCGCAGGATGTCGGGGACCTTGGAAGCTGCGGGAAATTCTGGCGCACCGAGGAGCCGGGCTACCACGTCACGATCGATGACGACCTTCTGGCTGCGGACGATTACGTGCTGACGTTGCTTCATTGGGTGGAGCACTGGCGCCGGCAGGCGGTCGTGTCGTTTCACGGGTCGATCTTGCTTGACCCGATCGTGTCGTACTACCACTCCCGCGCAGTGCTGCGCTGCCTAGCGGACCTGGAGGCCGGCGATTGGGTTCATGTGCCCGGCACCGGCGTTTGCGCGTGGCATTCCGACACGCTGCCGCTTGCGACCGGCGAACTGATCCCGGCCGGCGGGCTACGCGAACGGAACATGAGCGACATCACCCTTGCGTTGCTGTTGCAGGCACGGGGCATTCCGGCGTGGACGGCTCCGCACGCGGCGGGAATGGTAAAGCAACAGAAGGTCGGCGCGGGCATCTACAGTGCATCTAAGGCGCGCGACGGGTCGGGGATGGATAGCGGCGCAATGCAGACGGACATCGTGAAGCGCGGTCAGTGGCACCGATTCGTGGTGGATCCACGTGGAGGGGTGGCCGCATGAGGGTTCTTGTTGTCGGCAGACTTGGAACCAGACGGGCAGGCGGCGGCGGTCTTGTGTGGGCCGTGCGGCTTGCGGCAGAGGCCCTCCGGGGAATCGGAGTCGAAGTCGTTATTATGGAGGTACGCCAGCCGCTTCAGTCGATTCCTGAGGGGCTCGACGCGGTGTACGTGTACGGCGAACTCGACTTGATGCTAGACCACCTCGCGCGCATTCACGCCGCGACGCCCGATGTGCCGGTGGTGTTCAACTCGACACTTGACGGGCGCCGCACCAGGCGTCTGTGGATTGCTGAACGTTTGGCCGAGTACCGCACCATTCACCCAAACACATGGGCGGGGGCGTTCACGGCGTGGGGGCGCGATTTCATCGGGCGCGAGTTGGCTGTCGTAACCCCCAAGATCATCCGGCGCCCTACGGTAACCGATGGTTCGCGTAATATTATGGGTATTTGCGTCGGCGAAGCGGCCAAACTGGGCACCCCAAGGTTTGTGCATCCGCAAGCGCATGAGGCCATTCGGGAGCTTGTAACCGCGGGGCACGATGTGTGGGCCTACGACCACTACTCCATCGACGCTGCCGCATCCGTCAAGGAGCAATTCCCGGGCCTGCGCATTGTCTCTGCCCCTGGGGACCGTTTGCACGAGTGGTTGCAGCAGTTCAAGGTGTTTCTGTCGTTTGCCGCCAACGAGACGTTCGCTATGGTGCCGATGGAAGCCATGGGATGCGGCGTCCCGCTGCTGTACGCGCCGTTGCCGCAGTCGTTGGACGAGTACGTTGGGGGCGCCGGGATCCGGTGGACAACAGTGCCGGAGTTGCTTGCTGGCGTCAGTCTGCTTTCTGGTGAAAAGGCATGGTTGGCGTACAGCGAAGCAGGAATGCGGCGAGCAGCCGAGTTCGCACCAGAAAAGCAGGGATACCCGTTGCTGTGGGCGCTGACGGGCGCCACGAGGACGGCATGACCACGCAATCGCTGTTCGCCCAGTACGATGCCGCTGTTCAAAGGTTTTTGGGTGTAAACTACCGCGGCCCACGTTCGCTCACGTGCGCGCAGGCAGACTACCTTGCGTCCGTCATGGCAGAGCGGAAGCCGAGTCGTGTACTGGAGTTGGGCGCCGGCCTGTCGAGCATCGTGATCGCCAAGTATCTGCGCGCCAACAAGGACTCATGCGGACTGACGGTCGATCATGATCCGGCGTGGCTCGCGTTCGTGACTACCCAAGTCGCGGCGTTCAAGACGGGAAATCCGCGCCACTCATGGAACGTGCTGGCGGTACTGCGGCAGCAGGCGCTTGAGCGTGGACCGGAGCAGGATACCTCCGACCCGGATGGACTGCTCGATCTGCGGCCTTTCGATCTCGTTCTTGTAGACCACGGCCCGAAGATGTGGACGCGGGTGCAGGACATGCCGTGGATCATGAGGCTGGTAGCGCCCGGCGGCATCGTGCTCTGCGACGACTGGTTTCCGTTGCCCACAAAAAACGAGGCGTGGCAGTCCGCGATGGAGGCGGCACTGGTGAATGCGGGGCTTGTAATGCGGGTGGTAGAGGAGGCTCGCGAGCCGGGACGCAAGACGCTTCTGGAGGCGACAAGGGCATGACTGGCTACGTCGGCAAGCACCCCGGGCGTCGCGACCGCCTTCTCACCGGCGGACCGGGCGAGCCGTGGATCACGCGCAAGGCCATCGCTATCCTCGACGCTCTGCCGCTTGACGACTGGCACGTCTTTGAGTGGGGATGCGGTGAGAGCACGGACTACTACGTGCGTCGCTGCGGGGCGGGCCGGGTTGTTTCCGTTGAACATGATCCTGCGTGGGCAGAGCGAACGCAGGTCGCGGTTCCCGGGTCCAGTGTACGATGCATACCGCTCGGCCCCGAGTACGTCGCCGCGGTCCAAGCCGGTTCGCGACCCTACGACATGATCGTCATCGATGGTCGGATGCGGGTGCCGTGCGGGTTTGCCGCTCTGTCCCGCGTACGGGACGGCGGGATCATCCTGCTCGACAACAGCGAACGCAAGCGTTACCGGCCGCTTCTTTGCCTACTCAACGCGGCCTGTTCGCGCCGCGAGGCTACGTCGAACGGCGTCTGGTGTACCACGCTCTGGTGGATCGATGCCTCCAAGGTAGAGGCAGCCCTGCGAGACAACCCGGCGCCCGCCGCGGAAGGAGGTGCCTGATGTCTGACGCAATCTTCACGCTCGCAAACCTGAAGTCGTGGATCCGTGCGATTCCAAGGAAGCACCAGACCACGCTCCTGCCGCGGTACGTCAAGTGGGACTCCGCGACGCATGCCCCGGTCGCCACCGTGACCGCCGCGCGCGCCGTCCCCGCCGACGAACGCGCCAACGGCATGTCCATGCACGTCACGTCGAAGCAGACGCCGTACTACTGGATTCCCGCGTCCACCGAAACCGACGACGGCGATCTGTACCTCAAGCCCGACGACGTGACGCTGCCTGCTGCCGGGCGGTGGCACAAGGGCGCGGGGGCGTCTGGCAGCGGAACGGCCGTCGATGTCAGCGTGGTGAACCGCTCGGGGTCCGCGATCACGGCTGGCACCGTGTTGCAGTGGGTCTCGTCGCTGGACGCAGATGACGCGCGAGGGGTGGAGCCGACGGATGGGACCTTGGTGATCGCGGGCATCGCGCTGGAAGACGCCGACGATGGCGCCACCCTGCAAGCGCGGGTCATCGGAGAGGCGGACGTGTGGCTGGAGGATGGAACGGGGATAAATCCCGGCGGCTTCGTGTTCTCGACTGCGGCTCTGACCCCCGGAAGACTGCGGCAGTATTCCACCGGCGGAGCACCTTCGGGTGCGCTTTGGGTTGCTGTTGCGCTGGAAAAGGTGAGCGCAGGCATCGACCAGAAGGGGCACGTGTGGTTCCAGTTCCTCATGCGGATTCCGTAGGTGACGCGATGATAGCCGGCCTCGACGTTAGCCACTGGCAAGGCGTAATCGACTGGCCCGCCGTCGCGGGATCCGGGGTACGGTTCGCGATCGTCAAGGCGACCGAGGGAGAGGCGCACGTCGATAAGCGTTTCGCGGCCAACTGGCGGGGAGCGGGTGACTCCGGCCTCGTCCGCGGCGCGTACCACTACTACCGCCCCGAGCGCGACCCGGTGAAACAGGCTCGCCATTTCGCCGCGACCGTGGGACCGCTCGGACCACTCGACCTCCCGCTGGTCCTGGACGTAGAGGAGCGCGGGCCGGCGGGCGTCAGGCTGGCGGATCGGATCTCGAGACTCCGCGCCTGCATCGGGGAGGTTCGCGCGCGCTCCGGTCGCGACCCGATCATCTACACCGGACCAGCGTTCTGGCGCTCGGAGTACGGCAACGCGGATGAGTTTGCTGGCCTGCCTCTGTGGATTGCGCACTACACCCGCGACCCAGCGCCCGCGACCCCGCCGGGCTGGGCATGGACGTTCTGGCAGTGGACGAACGCGGGACGGGTGCCGGGGCTGCGCGGCGACTGCGACCTCAACTGGTATCGCGACGACGACCTCAACGCACTGTTCCGGCTCGCCGGGGTGGATATCGCGAAAGGAGCGGTGACATGAGCGCCAAGACACGCGCCGTGGTGAACGCCTTGGGTGCGGGTGCCGCCGCGGCTGGCCTTCTCGTCGGCGCGATAGTCTGGCTGTCCAGCCTCGGGACCACGGTGGAGGCGCACACCAAGGCTATCGAGCGGCTGGAGGATGCCGCGGCGAAGCTGGAGAAGATCGACGGCCGGCTGACGCGAATCGAGGCCGGCGTTGACATGCTGGTTGAGCTGCGCATGCGGCAGCCGTAGACCCGGCCCGCGCGGCCGGAAGGAGGATGATCATGATCCCTGGGTTTAAAGAGGTTCTGATCGCACTGCTCCGGATCTTGTGGCCGTTCGCGAACAGCCGCACCCGCGAAGTCGTGGGCACCGCCGTCGGCATTCTCGCGGCCGTCGTCGCGGCGCTGGCCTGGGTGATCCCGGAAGACACGCTGCCACCGCCCCCCGATGTGCCCGTGCCGGCGGTGGACGCGCCCGACCCGGCGCCCGTGCCCGAAATCGTGCCCACCGAAGATGTCGCGCCGGCCGCGGATCCCGAAGCGGAGTCCGCGGTGCTCGCGGTCCTGCGTCACGCCACCGGACTGTTGCTGCCGGTTGGCTGCTCAGGTGCGCAGCGGGCGGCGTGGACGGCGTTCGGCCAGGTCACCGCCGACTGCCTGCTCTCCGAGTGCAGGGCCGCGGAGGGTCTCGTGTCCGCGTTCAGGTCCCGGGGCTGGGCCGACTTCGGCCTCGACATGTTCCCGTGCGCGATGAAGTGCTTGGGCAAGGGTGGCGTGGTCGGTGTCCAGGTGGCGCAGGTGGAGTCTCGGCAGCGAACGGCGTGGTTCGGGACGAGCGACGAGGTGCGGGTGGAGCAGGTCTACCGCATCACGATCCCGCGCGCGATGTAGCCGCCCCCAACAAATACGTCGTTCCGTACCCAATCCCCAGCCGCGCCGCGAGCCTCGTTCGCGACTCCACCCGCTCGCCTGGTGCCCGCGCAGCCTCCCACACCTGGACCTGTCGCCGCGCGCGCTCCCGCACGTCCGTTGGCAGGAACCGCCGACAGTCCCGGTGACGGTCGCGCTGCGGGCATCCGGCTTGCATCGCTAGACGTGCGACGTACCCGGGATCGCACGGGCGTCCAAACACGGGCGCTAGGTAGGCCGCGATCCTGGGGTTGGTCCAGCCGAGGGCGCGGGCGTGGCGGACGATGGCGTGGAGGGTGGGGGTCATGCTACGTCCTGGCAAAGTCCTTGGTCTTGACCTTGGTGATGATGCGCTGGCCCGACCGCGCCTTCAACTCTACAGCCGGGCGCGCGACCACCCCCTCGGCCGGGAAGTTGCCCCAGGTGGACTTGTAGCCGGCGCGCACGAACTCGACCATCTCGGGCAGCGTGCCGCGACCGACGACGGGAACAACGTCAATCCCGAGCTTGGCTGCGATGTCGGTCACCGAGTCGCGGGCGAGCCACCATTCCCCGATCTTCACGTCAAACAGCACAAAGTCCTGGTCGGGACGGTAGTTGTCGCCGCCCTTCTGGATCTTCGCGCCGTACCCCTCGCCGTAGAGGCAGACGGGCGCTGGTGCCTCGCCGTCCTTGGGCGCGAAGACCTCCTTGAAACGCGGCAGCATCGGCAGGAAACGGTCTATGAGGCGAGCGACGAGCGCGGAGTGGATCTGTGCCTCGTCCGTCTTGCCGCCGAAGCGGATCGTTTCCCCGTCGAACATGATGCGCGTACAGGTCCCGTCCACCTTCTCGGTCCACACCCACTCGTTGCCGGCGAGGTACGCGAACTCGGGTAGCGCGTACTGGCCTGCAAGCAGCGTCTTCATGCCGGCCGCAGGGTCGCGCAGGAACACGGTTTGGATCTTGTGGTATTCCTTCACCTTCGCCTCCCTCTCACCCCCGCCACCAAGCGAGCGGGGTCAACGCCTACCGTTGTCCCGGGCCGCCAGCGACCAGTTCTGCTGGCGGCCCGGGGTGGCGCGCTACACCGTGTGCGTGCCCTCGACGGCGCGCGCCTCGCGCTCCTTGGTGCGCGCGTCGAGCACGGCCAGGGCCTCGGTCAGCGCCTTGATCGCGCGCTCGTTGGCCTCGCACGCGAACGGGCTCCGCTGGTAGAACTCCAGCCGGTCCTTGGCCGCGGCGATGATCGTCTCCACGAACGCGCCGTTTGGTTCCTTCCGCACCGGCGGCCTGCCGAGCGGCCCGTTCTGCCACGCGATGCAGAACCCGGGGCCGAACGTGTGACCGCCCGCGGGCCGCACCGGACTGTCCGGCGCCTCCATCGGCTCCACGAAATGGAAGGACTTGAACTCCTGCAACATGTATCCCTCGTGCCCGATTCGGCCCGCGACGTGCGGAACCCGGGAGGGCGGCCCGTTACTGCTCTCGCCCGGCCTCGACACTGGACAACGACACCGCACGCCCCTCCCCATCCACGTACCGCACCGGCAAGCCCATCTCGATCGCAATGGCGATCTCGGCCTGGACGCCGACCGACTCGCGCCAGCCCGGGATGCAGAGCACGGTCAGGGAATCGCAGGCGGCGAGCATGCGACGGTCGTACCGCTCCCAGAACTCCCAGCCCTTCGGCAGTTCGCCGGATTGCGCGATCGGGTGCGTGTGCGCGATCGGGGAGTAGACCAGGATCCCCCGGGCCATGAGGATGGAGGCGGCGTGGCAGGCGGCGTGGAAGCGAGCCTCGCGAACTGCCGGGTCCGGGTCGGAGTACGGCGACGCGAGATAGGTCAGGTGCGCCTGCTTGGGCGGGATGCGCCTCGACCAGCACCGGCCACGGCTCGGCCTCGCGGAAGCACTCGCGGTATCGCGGGTGACTACGTAAAGGCGCACCGGCGCGTCACTCATGCGCAGTCTCCACGTCGTAGTGTCGAATCCACCAGATCCGCGGCCGGTACCCAGGGCCGCGATCAAACACCTCGGCACCGCAGTTCCAGCAGACGGCCTCGCGGCCATTCGTCGGAACGTAGAACCGCACGCCGCACCCGGGCCGCGGACACCGCTGCCGGACCAGCCCGCGGGCTGCCTTGGGCCGGACGCGGATCGGCTTGCCTCTCATCACGTCGTCTCCGGCTACAGCAGCGGTCCACCAGCCGCCCTGCCCTCGGGATCCCTCCACCCCGGGAACGGCCGCTCGTCCTCCCGCGGCCAGTCCCGGTACCTGAACCCGCGGAAGCCCGGGATCGCCCGGTCGATGGTGACGGCCACGGCGCCACCCCGGCGGACCAGGGCACAGCCGGAGCCCGTGCGCTCGACCCGGACCAGCGGCGCGTACCCCCGGAGCTTGCCGTTGTAGACGATGTAGACGCGCTCGCCGGGGCGGATGTCAGGCACCCCGGCACCGAGGTAGAAGGCCCACTCCTCGCCCGTTTCGGGCGTGCCGGCGGCGTCCCCCTCAGCGATCCACCTGTCGAGCCCGAACCACTTGGGTACCGTCACGACCACATCCACTCTACCCCTCCCGCCCATCAGGGCTGTCCAACGCCCCCTCCACCGCCGCCCGAAGCCCGGCCTCAGCCTCCGCCTCCGGCACCCGTGGCGCGCAACACTCTCCCCCGCAGAGCTGCTCGGGGTAGCAGAGTCGTCCGCACCGCGAGCAGGCGCGCAGCCGCCTTGGGTCCGGGTCGATGCGCGGCGGCATGTGGACGGGACGGCGATTCCACCACATTAGAGCAACTCTCCTCTCGGCTCGATTCGGGCGCGGGCGATGGCGCAGTAGTCGGGGTCGCGCTCGATGCCGATGAAGCAGCGTTCCGGGTACTTGCAGGCAACACCGGTGGTTCCGCTGCCCGCAAACGGGTCGAGCACGACGGCGCCGGGCACGCAGACTAGCGACACCGACCGCTTCATCAGCCCGACCGGCTTCTGGGTTGGGTGGTAGCGCCGGTCCCGGCTGAACAAATGCGGCTCAATCCAAAGGTTCACCTCGCGGCCCGAGTCCCGCTTCCACCTTCCCTTGACGGCAAACACGGCGCACTCGTGACGGTTTCCTAGGTTGCCGTCAAGGTCACCGGCGGTGTGGTTGGGCTTTCCCCAGACGATCTGGTTGCGAACGTCGAAGCCTACGGAGCGCGCGGCGGCGGCGTGTTCGTCGAAACAGTCCCAACGGCACCACAGAACCATCGCCGATGGGGCGCGGAGCACGCGAAAGAGCAGGCCCATGTACTGAGAGGGCGGCACCTTGGCGATTGGGGCGTGCCACTCGCTCGCGTCGTACCGCCCCGTCTCGTAGTCCATCCACGGCGGGTCCGTGACAACCGCATCCACGCACCCGTCGGGCATCTCGCGCATGACCTCGAGACAGTCTCCGCACACGACCGCCCACCGGCGCGTGCCATCCAGCACGTCCATCCACTCAGGCCGCGTCTCCGTCGCAGTCCCAATCACGTCACGTCCCCCTGATATTCCCCGCCGGCACGTTCACGATCGGCACCGCGCGCCGGAACTCAACCGCCCATACCCAGGGCTGGAGCGCCCGGGTCAGCGCCCGGTTGAACTCGGCGTCGGGGGTGTCGGCGAGCCGGAGCCCCACGCCCTCCCAGCGCGCGCCTTCCTCGTCGATGTCGTGCAGCCGTTCCAGGCGTCCGGAGATGGGGTCGAGCAGAATGCGCGAGAACTCGCGGGGCATGTGGATGGAGGGCAGCGCAGCGCGCTCCCAGCGCCACGGCCGAGGGGACACGCCGTGAATCGGGTCCTGCCACGTCGCGAGCGCCCCATCGGCCGCGTAGGCGATCACGCCGCCGCGCGCGTGCTGCTCGCGGCGCAGGCTCTCCCGAACCCACAGGCGCGACTCGGACGGGATGATCGTCCACGCCTTGCGGTTGCCGGCGTACTCGCCGAGGATGGTCCGGCCGGCCATGTACGGGCATACGAAGTCGAACTCGCCGGGCCTGACGCCGAGGGTCCGATCGCCGACCAGCACGGACACGGCGCCGATGGGGTTGAGGACGGCGCGGTGGACGCCTGGCTCCGCCCGTAGCCGCTCGAACGGGATGTCGCTGCGGATGGCACGCCCCAGCCGCAGCCGGAGCCGTGTCAGGTCTGCGGCACGTCGCGTCCACCGCTTGCGGCCGTCCATGATGCACTGCACCATCGGGCCACTGAACAGGATCGGGATCTCTTTCATGGCTTCCTCCATCCCGGATACAACCTCCGCACGTCGTCGGCGGTGGGCCGGCACCTGGTCAGGTACACGTACCCGGGCCGGCGTCGCGGCGCATCGCTGTAGACGAGGCGGACACGGGCACCGCGGCCGTGGGTGGGTGGACCCATCATGCGACCACCATTGCGGCCAGTCCCCCAACCCAGACCCAATCCCGCGCCCCCACGCCGTACCTGTTCGCGAGCAGCTTCACGGTCGCCATTACCGCACCTCCTGTCGCACCGCTCGCACCGTTCCCGCTTCGTCGCCACATCAACCTCCGTGCCCGGCAGCAACGTACGCCTCGCACGCACGCCGCCGCCCGGGGTCGCACTCGCCCCACCCGCGGCGGTGTTCGCA
>Ga0265297_10001449_pt1 | contig 55539 bp, 63 predicted proteins | sample Munlanlwell13791_FD_192502 | JGI IMG/M metagenome (GOLD analysis project Ga0265297, IMG submission 192502) | Leachate microbial communities from a municipal landfill in Southern Ontario, Canada - Leachate well 137-91 | ecosystem: Engineered > Solid waste > Landfill > Unclassified | place...
ATAATACTTGCCACAAAAAATTCATGCTATAAATCCAATTTGTTTTTACAAATCCTTCTTTTTGGAATCGTCTGCTTGAAGAATAAATAAAAAAATCCATTTTAAATATTACTTTACCGTGCTTGCTGAGCCTCCTCGCTATATCGGTATCTTCTCCATAAAATTCTATTTTTTTATCAAAACCTCCCGTTTTTAAAAGAGCTTCTTTTTTTGCTATGAAATTTCCTCCCAAAATCATATAACCGGCCATGTAATAGTTGATTGGAGCTCCCACCCACCAAGTGATATGCTGAAAGAAATTTTTGGGAATTGATCCGTCATAATATCTATAAGGTCCGCTCAGGCTTACTGCCTCCGGGTATTTGGAGAAAAAATTTTCTACTGTTTTTAACCAAAGGGGGTGAAGTCGAGTGTCAGCATCAATATAAGCGATCAGATCACCGGTGGCTACTTCAAGGCCCTTTTGTCTAGCACGAGTAAGACCTTTTTGTGGTTCAAATACGACTTTAACTCCTGGAAACTTTTCAGAAATTTCCTTTGTTTTGTCTGTACTGTTATTGTTTACCACAATTATCTCATGAAATCTGCCATTGGAATGTTTAATGGCATTTTCAAGGCATTCCTCGATGTAGTTTTCCTCATTAAAGGCAGGTATTATCAGACTTATTTTTAAGCTGTCTTTATCGGTTTTCATGATATTGTTTAATCACACTATTATATGTTTTTTCCCAATCATTTACCACATTTTGTACGGTTAATTTTTCTGCGAAAATTTTGGCATTTTTGGAAAATTCCTCTCTTTTTTGGGGATTTGAATAAAGAATTTCTAAACAATCTTTTAATTTTTTATGATTTCCGACGTCAAAAAGCAAACCTCTTTCTTTGTTTACAATATTCGGTAGGGCACCGACTCTTGATGCTATAGTCGGTAAGCCACTGGCCATGGCTTGCAGAGTGCACATGCTTTGCGTCTCAAAAATACTGGAAATGACAAAAATATCTGAAGCGCGGAAGATATTAAAAAGTTTTTGTTTGTTTTGCCCAACATATGGTCCGATAAATTTTATTTTTTTTGATTCTGCACTTGAGCTCGTAATTTTTTCAAATTTCTTTCTCAATGATCCTTCTCCGACAATCACAAGAGTTACATCGTCTTTGCCGTGAGAAAAATCTAAAAATGCATCTATTATAGTATCAACTCTTTTTTCCTGGGAAATTCTTCCTACATAAAGAACGATAAAGCCTTCCAAGCTAAATTCTTTCTTGTATTCTTCTTTATTTTTTTTATCCTTGAAGAAAGATGTTTCAATAGGGTTCGATATGACCACACCAGGGGATTTAAGCCCTTGCTCTTTCATATTTGAAAGAAGAAAATCTGACGGAGCACTGACAAGGTCGCATTTATTGAAGAAATTGATCACGTGCCTTTTTAGGAGCTGTTTTACTATCTTATTATCAATAGGGCTAAATATCTCAACTGGTGTGTGATTTGTTCCAACCAGAGGTATTTTTTGACGTTTTGACAGGGAAATTGCGTCAGATCCAGGCCCCCAAAAGCTATGTGTATGAACTATGTCAAACTTTATTTTTTCAAAATAACTGCGAAGAAAATTTGGAAAAACTATTCTACCCTGAAGAGTTCCCATGGATACAGGAAACGAAGAAATTCTGTGAATAAAAACATTTGGTCCAAGGTTTATTTCTTTATCTTCTATATTTACGAATTTATAATTTTTGGATGGATGAAATGGAACAAAAAAATGAATGAAATGACCTCTCTTGCCGAGTTCTTCACCGGTTAACGATATTGAATCTGATATTCCGCTTATTTCGGGATAAAAATTGTCCGCAAAAATAGCTATATTCATATTATTTTTTCTTCTTTTTCTATTTCCTCGATTTCTTTTCTAGCGTATTTTATAAAGATGGCATAAAGTATAATGACGATGATGAATAAAAGTGTGACTGTAATATAACCAAGCTTGATGTATTTTTCAGCAATAACGAATGAAAAGCCTAAATGATATCCGATTGTTAATATTATTATATGTTGAAGTAAAGTTATAGGAAGGCACAAACTAACAAATTTTTTGAATGGCATTTTTACAAGGCCAGCGCTTATAAGAAATGGAACACTTAGTCCGAACGATAACTTACTCAAGAACATCGTTTTTCTTCCGTGTTCGTGCCAAAGTTTTCTTAGCAGGTTTATATTTGCAGAAATAAAATTAAATTTTGAGCCGTACTTTTCTATAAGTTTCTTTTTATCGCCATAAACCCCGATATAATAATAAATGACATCCGGTACAAAATCTCCAAGTACCACGGTTATGTAAGTCGGAACTATGCTTAAATGTCCAGAAAAGACCAAGAAACCGGCAAATAAACAAACCAAAGGACCTTCAAAAATCGCAATCAAAAAAATAGCTAAGTACTTATACGTGTCAATATATTGGAAAAAGACTTCCATACCCATAATTCTGAACATTATACACTTTTATTTAAGTAATTACTAATTTTTTTAATATTTTTTTACCATATTTTTAATGTGTGTTACAATGCAAAATATAAATTAAATAAAAATGAAAGATAGAATTATTTTAAACAAAATTAGATTAGAACTTCGGAAACGTGCTTATGAAGAGAAGGCAAAAATTCTTCGTAGTTTTTTTAAAACGGGGAGGGGACAATACGGCGAAGGGGACGTCTTTATCGGCGGAACGGTTCCACAAGTAAGAGACGTAGCCAAATTATTTTACAATGATATTTCTCTGGTAGATGTTTTATCCTTAATTTCCAACAAGATTCATGAGGAACGACTTCTGGCTCTTGTCATTCTAGTGTTAAAATTTGAGAAGGGAAGTGAAGAAGATAAAACAAAAATTTATAATTTTTATCTCAAGAACATAGGGTGTGTAAATAATTGGGATTTAGTCGACCTATCCGCACCAAAAATTATCGGAGCATATCTTTTTGATAAAGACAGAAAAATACTTTTTAAACTTGCAAAATCTAAAAATCTTTGGGAAAGAAGAATTGCAATTCTCTCTACTTTTTATTTTATACAAAAAGATGATTTTATTGATACGTTGAAAATTGCGCAAATTTTGTTACGAGATGAACATGATCTCATACATAAAGCTGTTGGCTGGATGCTTCGAGAAGTAGGAAAAAAATCTTTTAAAAAAGAAGAAAAGTTTCTGCTTTCCAATTACAAAAGAATGCCAAGAACCATGCTCAGATATGCTATAGAGAAATTCCCAGATGCTAGGAGAAAAGAGTTTCTAATTGGAAAATTTTAGGACGGTTATTACTTTGAAACAACTGGCTTAATTTCATTTTCGATTATTTCAAAAGACAATACATTTCCAGCAGATATTTCTTTTTTAATGATAAGCTCAGCTATTTCTTTTTCTATTGTATCCTGGATAAATCTGTTCATCGGTCTTGCACCAAAGGTCTTGTTAGCACCATTTGTAGCGACAAAATCTATAACATCCTGGGTTATCTTCATGGTAATCCCTTTTTCTAACAATCTTGAATTAACTCTTTTGAGCATTATTTCAGCGATCTTTTTTAGATCTTCCTTGCTCAATGGACTAAAAATTATAGTTCCATCAAATCTGTTTATAAGTTCCGGTTTTAATAATCCTCTTGAAATAATATCGGCAATTATTTCTTCTTGTGCATCTTTAGGATTTTTGCCTTTTGCCTGCATATCATAAATCTTATCTGCTCCGGCATTTGAAGTGGCGATAAAAATAATGTTTCTTGTGCTTATTTTTTCTCCTTCGGAATCGGAAAAAACCCCTTCATCAAGAATCTGTAAAAATAAATTCAAAACATCTTTATGTGTTTTTTCGAATTCATCTAGAAGTACCACTCCAAATGGCTTATCGCGAAGCATGCTTGTAAAGATTCCAGGTTTATCTGTTTTGAACGATCCAATTAATTTTTCAAGAGAATCATCTGTCTGATATTCTGACATATCAAGACGCATCATATTTTTTTCACTTTCAAAAAAAACTTCGGCGAGAGCCTTTGCTGTTTCTGTTTTTCCTACACCAGTTGGGCCTAAAAATAGGAAAGAACCAATAGGTTTTCTTTCATTTCTGATACCGGACCTGGCTCTTCTTATAGAATTACTTATTCCAGCTATAGCATCAAATTGTCCTATAACCCTTTGTCCAAGCAAACTTTCCAGATTAAGAAGCTTTTCCTTTTCTATTTCGCTTATTTTTCCTCCTGTGGGGATGTTCGTTTTCTGTTCTATATATTCTAAAACTTCATCCTTACCGATAATTTTATAGCCACTTCCTTTTGCCCAAGGAATAATCTCTTTCAAAATATTTATTGACCTGTCGTATGATACGCCTCCCGAAAAGTAATACTCGGCACTCTCGGCTATTTCTCTTATGGCTTGATAGGTAAAAAATATTCTAAATATCTTTTCTATTTTTAAACACGCTCCGGATATTATTTTTGTTATCTCTTCTGTGGAAAGAGGTAGGGCGTTTATTATTTCAAAATTGGACATGAAACTGCGATTCGGCTCAATCTTTTCATGATATTCATTTGTATCTGAAAGACCGATAACGTGCATCTCCGGGCTTTTGAGGAAAGCATCTAATAAATTGTAAATATCTACACCGTACTGTAAGGACATGGATATAAGCTCAGGCAAATTGTCTATAACCAAAATAACATTTCCGGAATCGTGAGCTTCCGATAGACATTTTATAAGTTCATTCTCTAGGGTATTTTTATCTTTACATACACTCAATAAAGCACTCACTAAAAATAAAACGGGTCTTTTTTGTTCTATCAAAAAAGAAGTATTCTGATCTCTAATGTTTCTAGCCAAAGACCAAATAATGTGCATTTTTTGTTCGCCGGGTTCTCCTATGATTAGCGCGTTTGATGAACTTGATTTTAATAAGGCATTTTCCAATTGAAAAGTTTCTTCATCTCTTGCCGATAGACTTATTGCTTCCGAAGAAACCTCTTCGTCATTTAAAATATCTCGGCTGTATTTATCCAAGACATATGTTTCTCCGAAAGACCATCCTTTGCCGATATTCCCTCTTCTTTTTAGAGCTTCTTGCCTTGACCATTGTTTTTTGTATTCTTCTGACTCTATTTGATATATTACCCACTCCGAAGCACCTATCAGGTTTTTTTCACTTATACCCTTTGATTTTGTAAAGTTTGCAAAATTTTTATTGAAAGACAGATAATTTACAATATCGGAAACTTTTAATATATCTTCTTTTGGTATTGGTACCTCTTCATTTTTGATTATTTCCTGATTTCTGATAAAGTCTAATGCTTCTTTTTTTTCAATTCCCAGCCTTTTTAAAATTAACTGACCTATTTCAGAAAGAAAAAATCCGTGCAAAATATCAGAATTTCTTCCTGCATACAGTATCCTGCCGGCGGAAAAAGTGTAATTTTCTTGTTTTTTGTACTTATTTTGTGCTATATGTTCAAAATAAAACATTGTTGAATAATATAATTCAAGTAATCTCATAAAAATAAAAATTGAAATATTTATGAAAACTATTCCCAAAAGTCTGGGATATAGAATATCCGATATTTTTATTATGTAGTTGGATTTGGAAAATAGGGGATAGATGAGACAAATTAAAACGGCGATAATAATCCAACTGGTTATCTTTTCTATCCTATTACGGCTTTTTTCCGATATCAAGGACTCTGTAGAAAGGACATTATATATGGAACTTTGTTTTAAAAATATTTTTATATTAGTCATTTTATTGAAAAGAAAATTGTTATTCCATAAAGTGCAATAAATAGTAATGTTGGAAAGATTACGAGCCAAACAATAAGTGCGATGGGGAATATTAGAATAAAGGTCGCCCAGACTACAAAACCTATCAAAATGACTATACTTCTAACTATCATTCCGACTATTCTCATTATTACATTGATAATAATCGATTCAAACAGTTTATCTAGACCGGAACCTTTTTTGTATGCGTCAATTTTTCTTTTCCAAGGAGAGAAAAAGTTTAATAAGAGTGATTTTATTGAGAAATATTCAAATAAAAATCTCGCGAGATTTTTCCATGTAATGAATAAAGAGATAACTGCTCTAGTGTAATGCCACTTTACATAACCTAAAAAAATTCTTAGGAATTTCATGGGTCTATTATATCATAAATTTTATGTTAAAATATAGTACATGCTCAAAAGATTTTATTTCCTTATATTCTTAATTCTGTTTGTGATTTTTTCGTCCCTTTTTACTTTTTATCCCGCTTTTGCGAATGCTTTCAAAATCGGACTTTTATCATTTTTTGATTTGGTAAATGACAAGGTTGTATTGCAGATAAAAGGAAATATGTGTGACAACTATCTTTCGTCTTTCAACGATACATCGCAATGGCCAAGCGAAAGTTTGAGAACAGAAGTTGCCATAAAATCCTGCAAAGATATTGAACTCGCCAAGCTTCAAAAATTAGATAAATCGGAAATTTCTCCAAACCTTTCTTCAAATTACAATTTGTCTACTGCTTCTTCTACTATATCTCAAAATAATTTTCTTAATTCTATAATTGTAGAAAACATAAATAAGATTTATCCCAAAACTGTCTCTAACGAGCCCATCGTTTCTGTAGAATCCTCAAGTACGAAAACAGACACGAATATTGAAGTAGTGACAAATACGGGGATTTCTAATTCCGATATCATAATTTTGACAAATAACGAACGACAAAAAGCCGGTATAAAAACCTTAAAAGAAAATTCTTTGCTGGATAAAATTGCTAAAGAAAGATTGGAAGACATGTTTAATCAAGGATATTTTGAGCACGTTTCTCCACAAGGGATTTCTGTTTCAGACATAGCAAAGACGGATGGCTATAGTTATATTTTAATAGGGGAAAATATTGCGCTCGGTAATTTTTCAAGCAGTAAAGAACTCGTGGCGGCATGGATGGAAAGCACTGGACACAAAGAAAATATATTGAATCCATCTTTTTCAGAAATTGGTGTATATGCCAAGGCGGGGTCTTATAATGGAGCAGAAATGATTATTGGCGTCCAAGTTTTTGGAAAATCGACCACTTCTTGTACATATCCAGACGCAAATCTAAAAGCAAAAATAGAAGCAGAAATTTCACAAGTAAACGATTTTGTTGCTACGGGGAAAATTTATTTGCAAGATATACAAGCGATGGAACCTGTCTCTAGTGCCAATTCCGTAGTTTACAATAGTAAGGTTTCAGAGTACAATGTTTTGGTCAAAGAAATAGATGCCCTTTATACGGACATAAAACAAATCACAGACACATATAATACCCAAATCAAAGCTTACAATTCTTGTATAAGTCTAATTAATTAAAACAAATGATTCTAACTCCGCATGCAATAATAGGTGCTGCTGTTTCTAGTGCCTTACCGGGTTATCCTGTCTTGGGATTTTTTCTTGCCTTAGCAAGTCATTATGTTGTGGATTTTATTCCACATAACCACTACGAGCACAGCCATTTTATTATTAAAGAAACAAAAAGCATCGCTTCTTTGGTTCATAATATGAAAGCTGTTTATCAACTTTTAATGATTTGCTTCGACTTTTTTATTGGGCTTTTCTTTGCCATTCTTATTTTTTCGAGAGATTGGGACACCCTTTTGATTGTTCTTTTAGGAGTTGCTGGGGGCGTACTCCCAGATTTTTTGAGATTTTTTTATTACAAATATAAAAAAGAACCTTTTGTCTCTTTTGCCAAATTTCATAACATATTTGAATCAAAGAACTGTCTTGATCACAGACCGATAATAGGTGCTGCAATCCAAACTGCTACTACTCTTATTTTTGTTCTGATTAGTTTATATATAAAATCAGCCTTTTTCTCATAAGGAAAGTAAACTGAGAAATTGTTCTAATTCCTTCCCCTTAATTTCTCTGTGTTCGTTTGGTTGTAAACTTTCTACCTTTATATTCATAATTCTGATTCTTTTCAACGATTCAATTGCGATACCATAAGCATCGGTCATTCTTCTAATTTGGTGTTTTTTACCCTCTTTTAAAATTATTCTAAAGCTTTTTTCACCATCTTGAAAAATTTCACAGGGCTTTGTAATATGATCGCCAATATTTATTCCAGTTTTTGCTTTCGCGATAAAAAGAGGTTTAATCACATTTGTTGTTTTTACAATATATTCTTTTTCATGTTCTTTGTTCGGCGAAAGAAGTCTTTCTGTTATTCTGCCATCATTTGTCAAAATTATTAACCCCTCAGAATCTTTATCTAGTCTTCCGATAGGGAAGAGACCGGATATTCCGGAAATGTTTTTAATTTCTCTTTGTCCTTTTTGCGGGCTATGAGTAATGATTTCTCTCGGTTTATAGTAAGCAAAATATTTATACTGATTTTTGTTTATTTTTTCTGTAACCTCAACTTTGTCTGTCTCTATTATTTTGTCTCCGAGAACCGCCTTTCTGCCATTTATAAAAATCTTTCCTTTTTCAATAAGTTTATCTGCACCTTTTCTTGTGGAAACACCTTTGTTTGCTAAGTATTTATTTATTCGCATGGGATATTTTTGTTTTTCTTCAGTCATCACTTCAGTTTACATTCTTGGGGATTAAAAGCAACTTACTATTTTTTATTATGATATAATATTCCCCAAATGGATAACATTTTTATCTTTGTTTCATTGATAGATCAATTTGCTTACGGAGCAATTTTTTTGCTTTTACTTTGTTCCGGTTATTTTTTTCCTATTCCTGAAGAAATTATCTTATTTATCGTTGGATATATGGCAAACGTTGGTCTTATAGATACTGTGCCTACTATTATAGTCTCCATTTTGGCTATTATAATAGGCGATAATCTGCTCTTTTATCTTGCAAAAATTGGTAGTAAATTCGTCATTCGTTTTGTAAATAGATTCTTCTTAAAAGGATTTATGAAAGATAGGGAATTTGTCTCTACTCACATTGGCAGAATAATTTTCTTTTCCAGATTTATTCCTTTTTTGCGAATGGCGGGACCATCTATTTCAGGATCTCTCAATGTTTCTTGGAAAAAGTTTTTTCCGCTCAACACTTTGGCTGTTTTAATCTATGTACCCTCAATTATATTTCTTGGTTACAACTTAGATAGATATTTTGATTATTTATTTTTAACTCCCAAAAATTTATTTCTTCTAATTTTTACAATAGTTGTTTTGATTGCTGCGGTAACTTTTAGGAAGAGTATATTAAAAAGGATTTCCAAAAATAATGATTTGGATGTATAATGGTCGTAAATTATTATTAGCTAATAATCAAAAAGATGGAAAACACAAATTTTAAAATCGCTCTTCCTTCTCTTATCATTGGTTTAAGTTTGATCGCAAGTTTTGTTATTGGTTCAGTGACTTTTTATAAAGTCAGAAGTTTAGATAACTATCTTTCTGTGACGGGTTCCGCCACAAAAAATGTCGTAGCCGATAACGCTAAATTTTCTGGAACTTTTACGAGAACAGTAAAAGCTAGCAATATTAAAGGCGGATATAGTGTAATAGCAAGTGATATGGTTCTTGTAAAAAAGTTTTTGAAGGATCAGGGAATAGCCGAGTCCGATATGATTTTTTCCGCAGTTTCTATGATGCAAAATTATGATTACAAATCAAACTATGAAACAGAAAAAGAATATAATATAAGTCAAACAGTGGAAATTTCTTCCGGAGATGTAGCAAAGATTTCTTCTTTAGCTGAAAATGTAAAGCAACTAATTGATACGGGAGTAATCTTTAGCACAAATCAAGTTGAATACTATTATACAAAACTCCCAGAACTTAGAGTTGAATTACTTTCTGATGCCATTAAAGACGCAAAAGCTAGAGCGAGTAAACTAGCAGAAAGTAACGGCCAAAGAGTCGGTTCTCTAAAGGCAGCTTCTACTGGTGTAGTTCAGGTATTATCTTCAAATTCTCTAGAAATTTCTGATTATGGTACATATGACACTTCAAAAATAAACAAAACTGTAATGATTACGGTGAAGGCGTCTTTTAATTTAAAATAAAAGCAGGACTATTTCTTTATATTGAGGTAATAAACTATAGTTTTTAGGTTGACACGGAATTATTTTTTGTTACTATAATGGGAGATTTCCGGCTTTGGTGTAGGTCTAAAAAACCGAAGAACGAGGTGTCTATGGAACGCCTACAAGGAGCTATTATGGCTCTGGAGACCAAACTCCTGACCGTCTGCTTTTGAGCGGGCGGTTTTTTTTGTAAATTTTTGCGGAAAATTTAATCAACATCTTAGTCACAGCTTATAAGGTTTTTTTGTATTGCTTGTTTTTTCTTTTGCGTGGTAAAATCAGGGGATGGCAGGAGAAATTAAAAAATATTCGCAACGAATTCCACCTCAAAACACTGAGTCAGAAAAAGCACTTCTTGGTTCTATTATGCTTAGACCGGAATCGCTTTCGGAAATTATGGATATCATCAGGCCTGAGGCATTTTATATGGAAAGACATAAGACGATTTTTTCTGTAATGCTAGATATTTTTTCCAAAAGTGACCCAATAGACCTTCTTACTCTTTCTTCAAAATTGAAAGAAAATAGCCGATTGGATCAAGTAGGAGGAATGAGCTATCTTACCGAACTTGTAAATGTGGTGCCTTCTTCCGCAAATGCCGAGCACTACGCGGAAATTGTCCAGAAAAAATATACAATGCGACGTCTTATTGAAGCAGCGGAACATATCGTAAACCTGGGATATCAAGAAGAACATGATATTGAAGAAATTTTAGATAGAGCGGAAAAAAGAATCTATGATGTTACAAATACTTCTACCTCAAACAAATTTGTTGAGATGAAAGATGTTTTGGGCGAGGCTTGGGAACGTCTTGATGCGCTTCACAAATCAAAAGGCGGACTTCGAGGAGTGTCCACTGGATTTAAAGATTTAGATGATAAACTTTCTGGATTTCAAAAGTCCGATCTTATTATTCTTGCCGCGAGACCATCCATGGGAAAAACATCTCTGGCTCTTGATATTGCAAGACATGCAGCTATCAGGCACGGTGTTCCGGTCGCATATTTTTCTTTAGAAATGTCCACACAACAGCTTGTAGATAGGATGCTGGCAGCCGAGTCGCGTGTGGATGCTTGGAAATTACGAACAGGAAAACTTTCTCTTGATAGTGAATTTGAAAAAATCAGGAATTCTTTGGAACCTTTATCTAAAGCCCCTATTTTTGTTGATGATCAGCCGGCAAATAACATTATGAAAATGCGTTCAGTGGTCAGAAAGTTAAAAAATGATAAAAAACTTGGCCTTGTTATTGTCGATTATTTACAACTTATGGTTCCTACAAATAATAAAAATTCTGACAATATTGTTCAGCAAGTCACAGAAATTTCAAGATCATTAAAACAGTTGGCAAGAGAGTTTGAAGTGCCTGTTGTAGCTCTTTCTCAGCTTTCAAGAGCCGTTGAACAGAGAGGAGGCAAACCGCGACTTTCAGATCTTAGAGATTCTGGTTCTATTGAACAAGATGCTGACGTTGTTATATTTATTCATAGAGATGATAAATATAATGATAATTCAGAAAAGCCGAACGTCGCTGATATTATGATAGAAAAACACAGAAATGGTCCGACAGGTTCTATACAACTATACTTTGATCAGAATAAATCGAGTTTTATAAGTATGGAAAAAAATGCGGGTGATTTTGGTGATTTCGGTCCCGTTGGAGATTAATTGGTTATGCATTACGTATACATTTTAAAAAGTTTAAAAAATGGTAAACTTTATACTGGGTGTACAAATGACTTACGGAAACGCTTTCTTCAACATAACGAAGGCTTGTCGAACTTCACAAAAAATAATCGTCCGTATAAAATAATATATTACGAAGCATGTATTAATAGAGAAGATTCTCTGTCGAGAGAATTGTATTTAAAATCAGGTTTTGGTAAACGCTATATAAAAAGTAGATTAAAGCGTTTCCTATCTCCAACGGGATGGATCCGGCACAAAAATTAATAAAAATATTTTCAGAATTTCCGGGGATTGGGCCTAAACAAGCAAAAAGGTTTGTTTATTTTTTGCTTACAAGACAAAAAGGATATGTAGAAGAGATCTCGAAACTTTTTTTCGATTTAAAAAAACAAATGAAAATTTGTAGTGAGTGTTTTAGATATTTTAATTCTGATAAAGAAGAAAAAGTTTGTAGAATTTGCACAAATAAAAACAGAGATATTTCCACTCTACTTGTAGTATCAAGAGATGTTGATTTTGAAAATGTGGAAAGAAGCGGGGGATATACAGGAAGATATTTTATAATCGGTGGAACTATACCTATTTTGGATAAAGAACCAGAAAGAAAAATTAGAATAAAAGAGCTTATTTCCCAGGTTGAAAAGATGTCCAAAAATGGCTTAAAAGAGATAATTCTAGGCCTAGATGCTAACACAGAAGGAGAATACACAGAAGATTACATAAGGGGCATTTTGAAGCCTTTTTCAACCAAATTCACCTTCAAAATTTCTACTCTTGGCAGAGGACTTTCTACCGGAACAGAACTAGAATATTCCGATTCAGATACTATTAAAAGTGCGATAGGGAATAGGAGATAACTTTATTTCTTTATTATTTCATATCCAGATGAAATGTCTTTTATTTCATAACCCAAAAGTAAAATTTTATTTCTCAATTCGTCTGATTTTTTCCAGTTCTTAGCTTCACGCGCGAGTTTTCTTTCTTCCGCAATTTTCATAATTTCATCTGGAACGATAGTGGGGGATTCGGATTTGTTTTGTAAATTTAATCCAAAAACTTTGTCAAAATCATAAATAGTTGCAAGTTTATTTTCTTTTGGAATATTTGATTTAAGAACTTCCTGGAGTAGTGCAAGAGCTTGCGGAATATTAAAATCGTCACTTATATTTTTTTCAAATTTATTTTTGAAATTCGCGTCTGCTTTTCCAGATTTTTCTCCCAATTCTCTGATTTGATTTCTCAAATGTTCAAAACCATTTTTTGCTCCATCTAGTGCTTCCCAAGTAAAATTTTGTTTTGAGCGGTAATGCGCTTGCATGAAGAAGTATCTAAGGACTAGAGGATTAAATCCTTTTTCTTTTATTTCGGACAGACTATAGCTAGAACCTTCTGATTTTGCCATTTTTCCGCCGTTTACTATAAGCCATTCATTGTGTAGCCAATAATTTGCAAGAGAAACATTGTTCAATGCTTCGCTTTGAGCTATTTCATTTGTGTGGTGGACTGGGATATGCTCAACTCCCCCCATATGAATATCAATCGTTTTTCCTAGAAGTTTTCTAATCATTATTGAACATTCTATGTGCCAACCTGGAAATCCTTCACCATCTTTCACAAGAGGGGAAGAGAAAGGCGATAGCCAATATTGCAAGGCATTCTCATGTTTACCGGCACGGAAAAACCACAAAGCAAAATCAGCAGGATTTTTTTTCTGAACATCTTCCACATCAGCATTTCCTGCTCCACTTCTGTTTTCTTTTAAATTTTGTCCAGATAATTTTGTATAATTTGTTGCTTTTGAGATATCAAAATAAATTGCTAAGTCCGTAGAGTAAGCAAATCCTTTTTCAACTAAAATTTTAACTGCATCTACAATATCCATGACAAATTCTGTGGCACGGGGTTTGAAATCTGGCTCCAGTATATTCAAATCTTTCGTATCATTTTCAAAGATTTTGATATATTTATCTGCAATTTCTTTTGGGTTTCCTCCTTCTCTTTTTACTGCTTTTTCCATTTTGTCTTCTCCAAGATCACTATCAGACGTCAAATGGCCGACATCTGTGTAATTTCTCACAAAAGTTACTTTATATCCGAGATATGAGAGTGTGCGACGCATAAAATCAGAAAGGACCATTGCTCGTAGGTTGCCTATATGTTGAGTCCAATAAACTGTTGGTCCGCATTGATAAAATTTAACTTCTCCGTTTTTAATCGGCTTAAAGTCCTCTTTTTTCCTAGTAAGAGTGTTGTAGAGAGAAATATTTTTACTTGATTTAAAAAAAGTAAACATTTACCCTAAAAAATTTTTACTAATGAAAAGTTGGACAAAACTTTTATATAACAATAATAACATAAATATTTCTACTTTATAATATAACCAACTTTTCCTGCATTATGCAATCAGATTGTATAATGCGTTAGTAAAAACTTTAAAGGGTGAATTTAGAACCATCCTTTCTTTTTTGCAAAACAAAACAGCAAAACAGCTATTATAATTTCTGTTCCGACAATAACAGGCCAAGCATAACTACTGTTAACTATCGGAGTGATTTTTGTGTTCATTTGGAAAAAACCGGTGATGATAGAGAAAGGAAGCGCAAAAAAAGTAAAGACCGTAAGAATTTTCATAATGTCATTTTGTTTGCTGGAAAGAAGGGAATCGTTTGTTTCTCTTAGTTCTCTCATGGAATCGGCAGTATCTTCTAAAGTTTTTTCAATTTTGCTGTGCTCGTCTATGAGTTTTTGAACATTTTCTATAAATTCTTTATCAAAAAGTTTTATAAAGAGATTTTTGAACTTTTCCAATATCTCTTTGTGTGGTTTGATAGTGTGTTCAAAATTCATCAATTCTTTGGCAATTTGTGAAATGGAACTAACCATTTCCTTTTCTTTTCCAATAAATATATTTTGCTCAATTTCTTTGATTTGATCTTGAAGGGATTCAAGCTCGTCAAACATAGATGAATATAAATTCTTCATTATGTAGTAAAAAACATATCCGGCGTGATCTCTCATGGTTTTACTTTTCAGTATGCTATTTACCTCGAATTCTTTAGAAAACTTTTCGAGCTCATCTATCATCTCGTATTTGTTTGTTATTATATAATTCTTGCCTAGGATGAAATCGATTTCTTGTTGTTCGTCATTATTATGAGAGTGTCTAATGGCTGGAAAGTGTAAAACTAGATAAATATAGTCTCCATATAAAGTAATTGTGTCCTTGTAAGTTGGTAAAATCAAATCTCTTATGACTTTAGGATTGAGTTCATATCTTTCCATCAATATTTTTGCTTCTTCGGTTGTGAGGTTAAGGGAATCGATCCAAGTAATATTTTTGTATCTGTATGTGTTTAACATACTTTTAATTATAACCATTTCCGTAAAAAGCTACAAGGAGTATCATAAAAAACTTAGCGACGGTGTATTTGACCGGCGATGTATTTTTTGCGATAATTGCGAGAGCATGGACATAGATAAAGAAAAATTCTCTAAATATAAATTTACGGCGGTTATTTCTGTTTTTTCTGTCGGATTTTTTCTTTTTGGTTTTTTTACTGGCTTCGGACAAAAGGTAAATAACCTAAATATAGTTAGTTTGATTGATTCTACCAGCTCTAGCAGTAAGGTAGAGAATGTAAATATGGATGCGTTTTGGCAGGTATGGAAACTTTTAGATGAAAAATTTGTAAGTAAAAAAGGAGGAATAATAACAACTGATGAAAAAATTTGGGGCGCTATACAGGGACTGACAAATGCCTACGGTGACCCTTATACTGTTTTTATGCCACCAAGTGAAAGCAAGATGTTCAATAGCGATATCAGCGGAAATTTCGAAGGAGTGGGAATGGAAATTGGCATCAAGGATGGAGTACTTACGGTCATCTCTCCTTTAAAGGGAACCCCTGCTTTAAAAGCTGGTATAAAAACAGGCGATGTTATCATCTCGATTAACGGTTCGTCAACGGATTCCATGAGCGTAGACAAAGCAGTAGAAATCATCAGGGGAAAAGCGGGGACAGAAGTGACTCTAAAAATATTAAGAGAAGGCGAAAAAGACTATTTGACTATCAAGGTGGTAAGAGAAACTATAAATATTCCAACAATTGATACTGAAATAAAAAATGATGTTTTTATTATTCGATTATATAATTTTTATGCAAATTCGCCGGATTTGTTTAAAGATGCGCTGAGGAAATTTATACTTTCCGGGAAAGCAAAACTTATTATTGATTTGAGAGGAAATCCTGGAGGATATTTGGATGCAGCAGTAGATATGGCAAGTTACTTTCTACCTTTGGGCAAGACGATAGTTATTGAAGATTTCGGCGGAAAAGCTGATAATATCGTTTACAGAAGCAAAGGATATTATCTATTTAATGAAAATCTTAAACTTGCAATTTTAATAAACAAAGGTTCCGCTTCTGCATCAGAAATTTTGGCGGGTGCTTTTCGAGACAACGGTCTTGCTAAGCTTGTAGGAGAAACTTCTTTCGGCAAGGGTTCTGTTCAAGAACTTCTGAGTGTTACGAGTAATACTTCACTCAAGGTTACTGTGGCGAAATGGTTTACACCAAACGGAACATCGATTTCTGATGAAGGTTTGAAGCCGGACTATGAGGTAAGTAATGCCAAAAATAATCCAAAGAATTTAGACTTACAAGAATTAAAAGCAATAGAAATATTAAAATAATCATAAATATGAAAATAATACTTTTAAAGGATGTAGCAAAAGTCGGAAGAAAATTTGAAATTAAGGATATTTCAGATGGACTGGCGTTAAATAAACTTATTCCAAGAGGAGAAGCACTCCAGGCAACTGTTGGTAATATCAAGATGATAGAAGAAAGAAACAAAAATAGCTTGATTGAAATATCACAAACACAAAATGCTTATATGAAAGCCATTGCTGGACTTAAAGACGGAAAGTTGGAAATTGTCGGTAAGACGAATGATCTAGGACATCTTTTTGCAGGTGTTCACAAGAAAGAAATAATAACTGAATTTAAGAAGTTTACTGGTCTAGAAATTTCTGAAGAATCTATTGATCTTGAAAAACCAATTAAAGAAATTGGTATTCATAAACTCAAAGTTTCGGTGGGGGATAAGCAACTTGAACTTATTGTGAATATAATAGGGAAAAAATAGAAAAACAAAAAAGCGACCACCTCATGAGGCGGTCGCTTTTTAATTTGTATTTACTTTACATTCACAATACTTCTTCTGGTGATAGTAGAATCAAAGTTTGTCTTTCTAGCTGTTTTAAACTCCACCAAACCGTCTTTTACGGCAAAAAGAGTGTGGTCTCTACCCACGGAAACATTCTTTCCGGCGAGAACATCTCTGCCTTTTTGTCTTAAGATTATTTGTCCGGTTTTGATCAATTCACCATTGTTTACCTTGACTCCAAGATATCGTGGTCCTGAATCTCTACCATTTTTTGAGGAACCCGCTGCTTTTTTATGTGCCATATTTTTGAATAATTATTCCGCTTTTGAAACGGATTTGTTACAATGACTAATGCGAATGAGTATAAATGATTTAAAGGAAAAAATCAAGTGGCAAAAGAAGTTCTTTGTAGACAGAGTCAATATCTACTTTGGTGTGGATAAAATGCCAGAAGTACTCTTTCTTTTAATTTTCTTTTTTCTTGTTGCCACCTTAGCTTTTTCTTTAGGAAGATTATCTAATTATGAAAAGAAAAAATCCCCAATTTCCGTAATTAAAACAGAAGAATATTATAAGTGGAATGGACTTGATCCAAGTGGTATTGATGTCTCATCGGATTCCAATTTACAAGCGGTTGTGGCAGAAAAGGGGAGTATTGTCGCCTCAAAATCCGGCACAAAATACTATTCTCCATGGTGTTCAGGGGTTGTTCGTATAAAAGAAGAGAATAAGATCTGGTTTAATAGTGTAGAAGAAGCTCAGGCTAGGGGTCTAACCCCGGCTTCTGGATGTGATGGGTTAAGATGATAAAATTTAGAACATAAATAAGAAAGAATATCAAATAAAAAACGGCTCAGCTGAGCCGTTTTTATGTGTTTGACGGGGTCGTTTTTGTGTGTTAAAAGCTTGACAAGAAAGATGAAAGGTGCTAGTATATAAGAAATCAGGCGCGTAGCTTGATTTTTAATTACTTCGGCAAGCGAGGAGCAAAGTGAAAAATTCTTATTTTGCATTTTGTCCGAGCGAATCCGAAGCAATCATATTATATGATAGAACTTACAACAGCAGTTATCCTTGTTATGACATCGCTCTATGGCGGGCCAGCGACAACTTCAGACAAAACAGTGTCTGAACCGTTGGTTAACAAAGTTGAGGCGAAAAAAGAGATAACGCTAACAAAAAAGGAGATAGTGGATAGAGCAAAGGTTATTTTTAAAGAAGATCCAATTCTTCTAGATATAGCTTTGTGTGAGTCTAGCTTGAGGCATTACAATGCCGATGGTGAAGTGCTCAGAGGAAAGATTAATAGCGCAGATATAGGGCTTATGCAGATCAACGAGAAATATCATGCAGAAAAGGCTTTTGAACTCGGATTTGACCTAGAAACGCCTGAAGGTAATATGCAATATGCCAAATGGCTATATGATAAAGAAGGAGGTCAACCTTGGATATCATCATCAAAGTGTTGGAGAGAAACAATAGCTCAAAAACACATTAAAGTTTTAGCATCCAAATAATAAATTTTTTAAAATAAGAACCCGTTTAAAACGGGTTCTTATTTTTTGCTTGTTTTTTGGATTTTTGGGGTGTAATATAAAAAAAGAAAGGAGAGTGACATGAAAACAATGGAAGGAGTCCTCGTTTTTTTCATACGCTCTGACGGTAAGGTTCTTTTAGCCCAAAAGTCTTCTAAAGCCAAAGTGGCTTGGAACAAATGGAATGGTTATGGAGGGGGCATAGAGAAAGGAGAAACTCCTAAATTTGCTGCGGTAAGAGAAGTAGACGAAGAAACGGATCATGGGTTACTTCTCTTGGAAACGAATCTTGAACCGAGAGGTCATGTATTCTTTTTCAATCCTTCTGGGAATCTTGATTGGCGAGTACATGTTTTTGTGTGTCGAAAATTTTTGGGAGAGCCAAAAGCGACTGAAGAAATGAGAAGTCCTACTTGGTTCAACCCGAAAGAGATAGATGCACTGGATATGATGCCGGCAGATAAGCTTTTTGTACCGGCTGTGCTAAATGGAAAGAGGATAGTAAATGGATGGGCTCGGTTCAAACAGGAATATTCGGGTGTCAGAGAATCATATTTTGAATTCGAAAACGTTTGAATTTGAAGGCTAAGAGAAAGAAAAGGCCATCTCTTCAGGAGAGATGGCCTTTATTTTTTGTATGTATGTTCACCACGGGGGAGAAGGGCTTTGCTTATATATCATGTCGCACAATATATCTTGCGTCCACTTACATATAAGATTTTCGGGCTATTATACAAAGAAGGTCTTCCCTCCTAATTTATTAACTTTGAGAGCCAAGAGTCATAATCTTGGAAATATTATTCCAGATTAGTCCAATAATTATATTGTTCCAAATCCATACTGCAGGTGCTGCGAGAAAATTATTCCAAACCACTATAACTAAATTCCAAGCGTAATGTAGATTAGTCTGAACTTTTTCTGAGTTTATTATGTCTTTTATATTAAAGCCTAGCGCTCCAAGGACGATAAGTGCGATAACTATAATAATAATCATCTTAATAAAACCTCTTTTTTTGTTATTTTTCATAATTTAACAATGATTGATTTATAATCCCCTAATTATACCAAAATTACAAATAAAGTAGAGGGTCAAGATATGCCTTCGCGTCTGCTACAGGTAATGTATAAGTTCCTTTGCATACAGCGCTTTTTTTGCTCATTACTTCTACTCCTTGGCTTGCATAAACCGTAAAATGAAGATGTGGACCAGTAGAAAAACCTGTAGAACCGGAATATCCTATGACGTCTCCTGTTTGGACCTCATTACCTGCTGAGACTTTTATAAGCGAAAGATGTGCATAGATTGTGGCCAAACCGTTATTGTGTCTTATAAAGACCCATTTACCGTAAGAGGCACCAGGACACACAGAATCCGTATTTCCGACTGCCTCCACTGTTCCGCTTAAAGAAGCTTTTATCTTTGTTCCGACAGCGGCTCGAAAATCCACTCCATTATGAAAATCTCCGGAATATATTTTTGAATTTTTTGCAAAATCAGTATAACCGAACTTTTGTGTTATATATACATTATCAAGAGGCCAAAACAAAATTCCCTCTCCTGATTTTGGATAGCTACCCGGATCTATAACAAGTTTTAATTCTGATTCAAATTGTGCAAGTTCTTTATCAAACGCATCACTGAGTGCTTGTTTTTCAGCCAATATTTTTTTATAGTTTGACTCTTTATTCTTTGTGGCAGCTAAAAGGGTGTTCGTATCATTTTTATTTATTTGTAGTAATTTTTTCTGGTCATTGAGATCACTTTGATACGCTAAAAGGGTCTTTTTACTATTTTCACTTGCCTTTTTATCCAACTCTAGGTCTTTTTTGATATTTCTTGTCTCGATAGTATTTTTTTTGAGACTTTCTTGGAATTGAGAGTCATATTCTATTTTATTCCAGAAATCAGAAAGATCATCATATTTCAAAAGATTTTCTATAAGAGATTCGGAATCAGCATCACTTATTCCTCTAAGTGATTCCCCTATTGCTAAAAGATCATTTTCTATATTTATTTCTTTTTTTCCTATATCAAATGCCAAATTTTGTATTTCTAGATTTTTTATTTCAATATTTTTTTTGGTTAAGCTTATTTGAGCGTTTATTTTTTTTTCATTTGTTGTCAGTGTTTTTAGTGTATTTGCCAAAGTATTTGCTTGATCCCCTATATCTTTAATTTGGGCCTGATATTGTGCTATTTCATCCTCCAAAACCTTTTTACTTGCTGTGGTTGCATCTATTTTCTGTTTCAGTTCCTCTTCTGTCATGGAAAATCCATTGTTTGTGAAAATTAAAAAAACCAAAAGCGATAAGACCACTATGGTAGTTTTTTTTGAAATACAATTTATCATTTTAAGAGAGTTTATCTATAGCATGGGACAGTCTTTTTATGGTTTCAGCTTTTCCGAGAATGCTTATTATTGTGAAAGGATCTGGGGATTTTTCTTTACCGGAAAGAGCGACCCTTATAGGCCATAGTACATTCCCCATTCCTTTTTTTTCAGCCAAGTTCCACAAAAGTTCTTTTGCTTTTTCTGGACTAAGATCTTCTATCTTTTCATTTTCAAGCAATTCTTTGGCTGAAATAAGGTTTTCTTTTGTTTTCTCTTTGATTCCTTCTTTCTTCCAAATAAGCATTTCAGGAAGATATTCTGGTGCAATAAAAAAATATTGGATATCACCGGTTTCAAGCATTTTATCTATATCGGACCAAATATTTATCCTCTCGGTGATTATTGGGGTAATTTTATCCAAAATATTTTCATTTTGCATGTTTTTCCCCAATCTTTTTTTAATTTCTTCTTTTAGTTTTTCTTTCGGCAGTTTTTTAAGATATTCCTTATTAAACCACAAAAGCTTCTCTGGATTAAAAATACCGCCGGACTTTTGAACTTTTTTAATATCAAATTTTTCTATAAGTTCATCCATAGAATATATTTCTCTTTCTCCACCAGGATTCCAACCGATAAATGCCAAGAAATTTACTAAAGCTTCCGGTAGATACCCATTTTCTCTATAGTATTTTAAAGATACAGATTCTCCCTGATTTCGCTTTGAAAGCTTTGATTTATCGGCATTTAATATAAAAGGTATATGTGCATAAATAGGTCTAGAAAATCCCAATGCTTCTTGTATTAGGATCTGTCTTGGTGTGTTGTATATTCCATCTTCTCCACGAATAATATGAGTTACACCCATTTCAAAATCATCTACCACAACAGCTAAATGATAAATCGGTTCGCTAATACTTTTGGCAATAACAAAATCTCCAAGTTCTGTTGTATCAACTTCCACTTTTCCACGAACCATATCTTCAAATATAATTTTTTTTCCAGGATTTTTTAACCTAATAACTTCACTTCTTTGTCCCTCTTCTTTGGGTTCTTCTTTGGAAATATAAGCCTTGCCTTCCGTTATCATTTTTTCTAAATATTTTTTATATGTGTCACTATGTTCTGATTGCTTATAGATGTTATTAAAATCCAATTCAATACCTAACCATTTAAGACCTTCCACAATATCTAAGCTATATTCCTCTTTAGATCTTTCTTTATCTGTATCTTCAAGCCTAAAAAGTAATTTCCCTTGATTTTGTTTGGCAAAAAAATAATTGAAGAGAGCAGTTCGGGTATTTCCTATATGAAAAAGTCCTGTCGGACTTGGAGGAAATCTTAAAACAATATTTTCGTTATTTTTCATGACTTAATCCTATATTTATTATTTCTTCAGCTATTAACTTAGCAGAATTATCTTTTGAAAAAGATTTGGCTCCAAGGGACATTTTTTCTAAAAGGCTTGGATTTTCAATTAATCTGTCTATTTCAGAAAGAAGAATATTTGGTTCCAAATTTGCTTCTTCAATAACTATAGCACCTCCACTTCTTGCATAATTATAAGCATTTTCTCTCTGGTGGTTTCCGTTAGAATTTGTGATTGGAATTATAATACTCGGAATTCCCCAATTTGCTATTTCAAAAATAGTAGAACCGGCTCTAGAAATTACAAGATTTGACGCACCGGCAGCAACACTCAAATTTAGATCATTTAAATAGTCATATGGCCTATATCTTTCTTTTAATTTCGACTCAGAAAGCACCACTCCGGACATTTTTATCGTTTCTTCGATATTCATCTTGCCAGTTTGATGGATAATATAATATTTTTCCACAAGTCTCGGTAAGATTTGTATAATAGCTTCATTTATAATCTGTGCCCCCAGAGATCCTCCCAGAATAAGTATTGTCGGTATCTTTTCCGTAAGACCCAAAAGTTCTCTTGATTCGAGAACTGACAAATTTTGAATACTTTTTCTTATAGGATTTCCTGTATAAGCAACTTTTGTTTTATCAAAATATTCCATCGCTTCCTTATAAGAAACAGCGATTCTTTTTGCAAATTTTCCCGCCCAAAGATTTGTTTTTCCTGGCACACTGTCTGACTCATGTATTACTACTGGTATTTTCAAAATTTTAGCCGAAAATAAAACCGGAAAACTTACACCTGAGCCTTTGCTAAAAATAACATCCGGATACAAGAAGAATATTTTTATAAGGCAAGAAAATGTTCCCCATATTATTTTAAAAAAATCAAAAAAGTTCAATATAGAAAAATATCGTCTCATTTTTCCGGCAGGGTTCTTAATAAAAGTAATGTTGTTCTGTGCAAGAGCCTCACTATCATAAGGAGAATCAGATATAAAAAATATTTCCGCTTCTATTAGCTTTTTTTCTTTTATTAATTCATTGATTTCTTCCGCGACAGCAATAAGTGGATAAAAATGACCGCCAGAACTGCCACCAGTTAATAATATTTTCATTTTTTTTGTTAATTTATTCGTTTTTTATATTTTGATATGTTCAAAACTATTCCGACCATTATCATAGAAGAAAGCATTGCGGAACTTCCATGACTGAAAAAAGTAAGCGGTAAACCGGAAAGCGGTATTATCCCAGTCATTGATCCTATATTCACAAAAGATTGTGATACTATAAGTATAACAATTCCGAACGACAAAAGTCCACCGAAATAATCTTTTGAATTGAGGGATATTTTTAATCCTCTGAAAGCAAATAAAATAAATAAAAGGAGAAGTATAAAAGTACCTATAAAGCCGAATTCTTCAGCATACACCGCAAAGATAGAGTCACTAATTGACTCTGGAAGGTATTTGAATTTTTGTACACTTTGGCCGAATCCCCTACCTGTTATTCTTCCAGAACCTATTGCTGTAAGAGATTGCTGTACCTGATATCCGGTTGTAAGACTATTTTCTTTTGGATTCAAAAAAGTTGTAACTCTGTCTCTCAAATAAGGTTTGGTATAAATAAAACCGCAGATAAAGATTGTACCCAAGACACAAAGAATAATAAAATCCTTGATCTTTATTCCTGCAATAAGATACATAGCAAAAGCTGTTCCTATAATTAGGATAAAGCCGTCTGTATCTGGCTGCAAAAGTGAAATTGTTCCAACAATTACGGCCAAAACCACGAAAGGGATAAGACCGTACAATAAATTAGAGATTTTATCTTTTACAAAAGAAAGCCAAGCTGCCCAGAAGATTAGTATACCTATCTTAAAAAATTCTATCGGTTGTATTGAAAAACCAAAAATATCTATCCATCTCCTAGCCCCGTTGATTGTTTGTCCTACTTCAGGAACAAAGACTAAACATGCAAAAATGAGTGAAAGGATAAAAATAGGTAAAGCATATCTTTTCCAGTATTTATAATTTATTTTTGAGACAATAAAACATGCTATGGTACCGGCAATAAGTCCAACAGAAATATGAGTGAAAGCCATTCTTGCGAATTTTGCCGAATTGCTGGAATATATCCCCATTGAAGCTGAAAAAAAGGCCAAGACTCCTAACGCTAAAAGAGCTATAAATATTCCGAGAAAAAATTTATCTGATTTTTCTTTCCCCATTTTATAAAAGCGCAAAAATTACTCCAAAAAGTGTGAAAATAATTCCGACAATCCAATATCTCATGGCAACCTTGCTAGCTGGCCACCCTATTGCTTCGAAATGATGGTGTAAGGGTGCCACAAGAAAAACTTTTTTCCCTCGGAATTTTTTGGAGAGAAGTTGTATGATGACAGAAGCACTCGTTAGGAGAAGAGGAAACGCTATAATAGGAAGAGCAATGACTCCGTGTCCATCACCGACTGAATCTGTCATAAAAGCGATAACAACAAGTGTTATTGTAAGAGCCATACTTCCAGTTTCGGACATATAAAATCTAGCCGGTGGAACATTAAACCATAGGAATGCCAAGATTCCTCCGACTATAACGGCACAAAGAGCAGAAATATCGATCTGGTTTTGAATAAATGCTATTACTGCGTACCCTGAAAAAATTGATGCGAAAATTCCACCAGAAAGTCCATCTATGCCGTCTATTACCCCACCAGAATAAATTGCAAGCATAACAATAATGAAGAAAGGAATAAAAAGCCATCCGAGTTCTAAATTTGGAAATCTAAACGGCATTCCAATTGAAGAAACATCGAGTTTAAAATAAAACCAAAGAGAAACAAAAAAAGCGATTATAGCGATTAGAAAAAGTCTTTTTCTCAAAGAAAGCCCACCAGCGAGATTTCCTCCTTTACCCTGTATTTCGAGGTAGTCATCTACAAGACCAATAATTGCCCCGAGAAGTAAAACAGCAATTGGTATCCATGTTTGACTTCGGCTAAGGAAATCTATCTTATTGGCAAAAGGAAATAAATGAGCCAAAAGCCAAAAAATAACAGTTGTAATAATAATTGAGACCCAAATTAAAACCCCGCCCATTCTAGGCGTATTTGTTTCTTTTTCTGAATGCATTTGGTTAAAAATGGGAGTACCTCTGCCATCGAGAGCGATTGTCTTGGCTTTCTTTTTCCACATTTTGTTTCTGTAAAGAAAATCAGATAAGATCGGTGCTGAAAAAATACCTATAAAAAAGGCCATTATGGAAGGAAGAAATATTTTTAATAAATCTAACGATATCATAAAATGATTATAACAAAATAATATAAAAACCAAAAGCGAAAAAAATACCTCTGCTCTTTTTGAAATGGATATAAGTTAATTATTTTTTTTATTCCCAATTATATGAGCTTACCACCCAGTTTGTAAGTTTTTTCATATCGGAAAAATGGTCCAATGAATCAATAATAACGTTTATAATTATTCCTTGATTTTCCGGTGATTCTATAATCATGGCCAAATTTTTTCTGGCGCGCAATGTATCCCCCGTTTTTGCTCCTATTATTTTAAAAGGAAAATCCGGTGAATTTAAAAGTAAATCAGTAGATGGAAATATTTTACAGTTATCCCCTTTTGTATTGCAAATCTCAGTTTTTTCCAAAGATATCAAATTTAAAAGATCAGGGTAATTATTATTTATATAAAAAATTGCTAACGCTACATCTTCTGGAGTACTATAATTAAAATCAAATTCATAAGGTGGATAATCTAATCCAGAAGGGTTGGAAAAGTAAGAATTTTTCATTCCTATCTTGAGGACCTTTCTATTCATAAGTGAGACAAAGTCTTCTTTACCGATTTTTTCTGCGAATGCTCTCACTGCTACGTTGTCGGAAGGAATAAGAACTGCTTTTATCAAATCTTTTGCAAAAAAACTTTCTCTTTCTTTAAAATTTCCAAAATTTCCTGAATCCATAGTATTTTCTCTGCTTATTGTGATAACATCATTGTCTTTCAAATTATCTTTTATTACCATTGCAGAAATCAACTTCGTAATGCTGGCTATTCTTTTTTTTGTTTTCTCATACTTTTCGGTAAGAATTTTACTGTTTCCGTCTTTTCCGATAAAGACAGAAAAATAAGAGGTTGTTGTGGAAATTAAATTCAAGTCCTCGGTTATCTGTTTTTGTTTTGGATAAAAAAACTCTTTTTTCCCTTCAACTTTAATTATCCGAGAATTATTATTTTTAGAAAAAACAAAAACTATACCCAATACTATACAGGCAAACAAAAAAACTGCAGTTAATTTTACAATCCCCTTCTTATTCATTTACTATATTAATCTTTATTTCTTCCCCTTTATTTTCTGTCTCTTCCAATTTTCTCTCAGTCTCTTTCTCGACATTTTTAAATTTCTCTATTTCAATTTTTGACTGCAAAAATTCTGGCATATCTTCTATTTTTGAAATTCCTAGAAATGAAATAAGATCAAACGTCGGTCTATAAAGGAAACTTCTTTGATCTTTAGGATTTGTAATTCTTTCCACGAGTCCCCTCACAGTCAAATTTCTTAAGATGAAACTGGACTGGACGCCCCTTACGAGGTCTATTTCAGCCCTTGATATAGGTCCCATATAGACAATGATAGAAAGTGTTTCTAGGCCCGCTTTTCCTAAATCTCTCACCAGTTCCTCTTTTGTTAATCGTTCTATAATTTCCGAAGAATCTTTTGAAGTTCCGAGGGTAACTTCTTCATCCTTAAATAAGAGAACAATTCCCCTGTCTATGAGTTTGTTTTCTAAAGATTTCAAACTAGCCAAAATTTCTTCTTCTTTTTTATCAAAAACTTGCGCAAGTTTTTTTATTTTCATTGGTTCTCCTTTCCAAAAAAGAACTGCCTCTATTTTTATTTGCAAATCATTATCCATAAATTGGTGTAATTATTTCTTTATTTTCCATTTGTATATCCGAAAATTCTTTTTCTTGATTGGCGTTTATTATACCTCTTTTTACCAATTCCAACATTGCCAGAAAACTTACAATTACATCTACCTTTTCCACTTTTCCCATGTTGGAAAAATCTTTAAAACTCATCTTTAAACAATTTTTGACTCTTTTGGTTAAGTTCTCTATAACTTCTTCCAAACTTATGACTTTTATAACTTTTGTTTTCGGTATAAAAGTTGCTTTAGGTAAATTTTTAATGACTTCTTTAATTGCGAAAAAGATATTTTCTTTTGTCATGCTTTTATCCGGAGAAAAAACCGGTTCAAATTTTCTTTGTTCGGGCAAAAAAATAAGCTTCTTCCCGAAGAGATTTTTTATGTTTACGCTTAATTCTTTTATTCTTTTATATATTTTTAATCTCGCTTCAAGCTCATTTATATCTTGTTGTTCTTCTTCTGTAATAAATAATCCGGGTAAAAGCGATCTTGATTTGATCAAAAGTAAGGTGGTGGCAACTACTAAAAAATTTGCAGTATCCTTCATTGGAAAATTTTCTTGGCTTTGCAAATATAAAATATAATCATCTGCCACCCTTGCAAGAGCTATGTCGTTTATCAAAAGCTTTCTTTTTTCAATCAAACTAAGTAGAAGGTCCAGTGGTCCTTCAAAGATTTCAGTTTTAATTTTGAAAGAATTTTCGTACATTTATTGATTTTTTAATATTTTATCGGCAATTTTTTGTCTTTCCTCAAGTGAAAATTCTGGGCCAAGTTGCGTTGAAATATAACCCGCATATTTATCGAAGTATACTTTCTCTTTTGCCCACGTTTCGACAAATTTTTCTTCCAATCCATGAACCGGATAAAGTTTGATATGTACGTGATTTACCCCCAACCCTTCCGCTACTATTGCTACTCTTTTTACTTTTAAGCCCTTTTCTAATATTTTGACAACTCTTTTTACATATAACATCAAATCAGAATATTCATGATCTTCCATGTCTGTTACGTCACTGTCAAAATGTTTTTTTGTCAAAACCAAAGTTACTCCCTCCGTATTTGGATTTAAGTCCATTATTGCTATGTGTTTTTCATTTTCGCAAAGAGTCACCTTGGGCAATTCTCCTCTTATTATTTTACAAAAAATACAATTTTCCATATTTTTATGATTTTTTTTGTTTAATTTCGATTTTTAAATCTCTCAATTGTTCTGGAGACACTTTTCCGGGAGCATTCATCATGAGATCCTTTCCTTCTCCATTTTTGGCAAAAGCAATTACTTCTCGAATGTTCGGTTCATTTTCAAGAAGCATAATCATTCTATCTAGTCCCCAAGCGATACCTCCGTGAGGTGGTGTTCCAGAGCCCAAAGCTTTTAGCATATGGCCGTATTCTCTTTCAATTTTTTCTTCATTGTATTCCATTATTTCCAACACTTTTCGAAGAGCTTCTGGGTTATGATTTCTAATACTACCGCCACCCATTTCATATCCGTTTAATACAATATCATATTGAGAAGCAACAATTTTTTCTATATTCTTTTTATTCATTAAATCATCTAAACATTCTGGCTTTGTTCCAGAAAAAGGATTGTGGGTAAATGTCCACTTTCCATTTTCTTCTTTTTCAAACATTGGAAAATCAACTATCCAAGCAAAAGCTAGAAGATTCGGATCATTTTTATCTGTCCTTATATCTGGTTTATCACTTCCGTATTTTTCCATTGCTTCTTTAAAAGAAATTTTAGGAAAAGGAATTTGCTGTATTTTTTTTTCAGGATAAAGCTTTTGTACGACTTCAATAATCGCTTTTTCGTTTATAGCCATTACTTCTTCTTCCGTAGCAAAGCTCATTTCGAGATCCATCTGAGTAAATTCAGGTTGTCTATCACCCCTTGTATCTTCGTCTCGAAAACATCTCGCAAACTGAAAATATTTTTCAAAACCCGCGGACATTAAAAGTTGTTTGTATTGTTGTGGGGACTGAGGAAGAGCATAAAAACTTCCAGGTTCCAATCTTGAAGGTACTATAAAATCTCTTGAACCCTCTGCTGTAGCTATAGTTAAACTAGGAGTTTCTATTTCCGTAAATCCGTCTTTTTCTAGTATGTTTCTGACAAGCTGTACAACCTTTCCTCTATTAACTATATTTTTCTGCATTCTTGGTCTTCTCAAATCTATGTATCTATATTTTAGTCTTGTATCTTCTCCAATATCTTTTCCGTCCCCACGAACATCAAATGGAGGAACACTCGCCACGTTTAAAACACTCATAGAAAGCATTTCTATTTCCACTGTACCGTTTGGTTCATCTTTATTTATCATTTTTTCCGGTCTCGCATTCACTTTCCCTGTCACTTCCACCACCCATTCTGGACGAACAGTGTTTGCTATTTCATGAGTTTCCTTATGACTTGGTAAAGCGACCATCTGTACTTTTCCGGACATATCACGAAGATCGATAAAAATAAGTTTACCGTGATCTCTTCTCACATCTATCCAACCTTTTACTAAAACTTCTTCTCCAACTCTCTCTTTTAATTCTTTTATATATGTTCTTTGCATATTATTTATTAAATTAATTATTCCTTATTTCTAGTAATCCACCACTTGTCATCTTTGTCTCCAAACCACCATTGGTCTGAGTCTATTTTTGTTATTGAATCCGCTAAAATTTTAGCTTCCTTAGTTTTTAATCTTTTGACGGCTGACGGAATCCATGATTCTGATCTTTTGTTTCCTATATCAACTTGCTCTTTGAGTGAAATTATCCACTCTAGATTATCAGCATCTTTGGCCAATTTCGATTCAACACTTTCTCTTGTTTCATATTCATGAAGTATTTTATTTATTTTATCACCAAATGATAATTCTGAAGTTAGATCTTTGATCGCAGATTTTTCGTCTCTTTTATTGTATTTTTGATGAACGTAGTTTAGATCAGAAACTCTGGCTTCAGCTAAATCATGAAATAAGCACATTTCTAAAATTTTTGATTGGTCTACATCTTTTGACATATTTGCTAGAACAAATCCGATGTAGCAAACTCTATTTATATGTTCTGCTACACTCTGTTCCCCGCTGCCGAGGAAGAAAAAACCGCTTCTTGGCGTCTTTGCAAGCATTCCCACTTCATATAAAAAGTCGGTTGTTTTTTGATTTGTATTTTTTAAATTCTTTCTCATTTTATTTTTTGTTCTATTTTATTAAAGCATGTCTTACATAAATGATATTTTTTAACTCTACTATCTTTATTTGGAGGACTCAGAAGTATTCCACCAAATTCTTTTAGTTCTTTTTTACATTTATTGCAGATTGGTTTGATAGCCATATATTTATTAAATAAAAACGCCCTCGCAAAAACCAAAACAAAATTTTGATTCTTGCGAGGGCGAATTTACCCGAAGAAAATTTTGTTTTAAAAAATTTTGACGGGCGAGATTCCGCGGTGCCACCTCACTTTCTTGCCCGAAGAAAATTTTGTTTTAAAAAATTTTGACGGGTTACTCATTATAGGGTTCTACTTGTCTTTCGACTTTCTTCCCCAAGCTCCACCGTGTTATCGGCTTCTCAGCTAGTCCTTATATAATATAACTTGTGCAAGAAATATGCAACAAATTAAAAAAGCCACTAACCCGCGGGGGTTAGTGGCGACTCATTTCTGGTTCAAAACGCTTACACGTTTATCCCAACTTGGGTGAATCGATTAATCACTCTGGTTTCTGATTTCCTTGTGGTGAGGTCAATGAACTTTACGGCGAGCGAAACCCTGTTCTCTTCGTTGAGGACTGACCAGTAAGTGTTGATCACGTCGTCAATATTTCCTTCAATTGACAAAGGATATAATTCGCCGGTAAACGCCGGTAAAGGATTTCCGTCGCCGTTGTAAGTCGTGACGCAGAAACCGAAACCGGGAACGATCTGTCCATACTCGTAATAGAAACGTTCGCAACTCCCATCCTTTTCGGTGATGAATTCCGACTTCCGAATCAGAGAGAGCTCTGCAGAATATTCTCCACCCCCGATCAGCATACACATTCCGGTGATTCGGGGAGTGAAATTTGGACTATCCGGCTCGTATTGGCGCTGACACAAGGCGTTACTGAGGTCCACATATTCGTTTTGTTGCAAGGCCTCAATGACGGTATCGGTCTGGTCGCCATTACTGACCACGAAACTGTCAGCATATTCAGCCATCGCGTTATAGATGATCAGACTCGGGTCCTTCATCTTTGATGGATCCTTTGCTTCAGTGAACAGCCGTCCGCCTTCACACTTGAAGACACGATTTTGGCTGTTTTCACTCCGGCCCATTATCCAGTACACCTGGACTGCGTAACGGCCGTCTTCACTTGTGCCGATGACGATTCCTCGGCCGGGATATTGATTATAACTTAGTTTGACCCAGTTATTTCTCGCAATCCACCACAATTTTTCATTTCTCATCGTTTCTATCCCTCCTTTGTACTTACCGCTATAATTTGCGGTTTTTTAAAACTCCTAACGTTTAGGTCTACTACAAAACTACCTATATGTCAGTAAGTTGTCAAGTTATTCTTTATACATATCCGAGCGGGTTTTTATTCTACAAAAGTAATTGCCTTACCCTTTTTTGTTCCACGGCCAGTTCTTCCAATACGATGAACATAATCATCATTTGTGGCAGGAATATCATAGTTTATGACGTGACTAATGTCTGCAATATCAAGACCGCGAGCTGCAACATCGGTTGCCACGAGAATCTGGGAATGATTGTCTTTGAAAAGTCTGAGAGCTTGCTGTCTGCTGCCATGGGTCTTATCTCCGTGTATTGATTCGGCTTTAAAACCCTTTTGACAAAGAATTTTTGAAAGTTTTTCCACTCCGTGTTTAGTACGTCCAAAAATTAAAACTTTATTCAATTCTTTGTTAGACAAAAGTCCACAAAGCACATCCGTTTTATTTTCTCCTTGTTTAATACGCACGACATCTTGTTCAATGTTTTTTGCAACGTCTTGTGTTTTAACAGAAATTCTAATCGGATTTTTTAAAAATTCTACAATTAATTTTTCTATATCCGGTGAAATGGTTGCTGAAAAGAAAAGCACCTGTTTTTCCTTTGGCATACCTTTCATTATGGTTCTCATATCGTGTACAAATCCCATATCAAGCATTCTATCTGCTTCATCGAGAACAATGTTTTTAAATTCATCAAGAAAAATCATTTTGCGTTCAATCAAGTCTTTGATTCTTCCTGGAGTTCCAATTATAAAATTGTATTGATATCTTAGTTGAGAAATTTGTCTACCGATAGGTGCACCTCCCACGCAACAGACAGAAAATATTTTCATATTTTTAGTAAATTGTTTAAGCTCATCGTCTATCTGAATAGCGAGTTCTCTAGTTGGCACTATAATCATAACTTGCTCCTTTCTATTCAATAATATTTTGTTTATGAGAGGAATAAGAAAAGCTGCGGTCTTTCCTGTACCGGTATTTGCTACACCAACCAAATCATTACCCATGAGAATTTGAGGGATTGTCCTGTCTTGAATAGGAGTTGGTAAGATATAACCTTTGTTTCTAATTGAGTCTTTTATTTCATCAACAACTTTGAAATCCGCGAATGTGTGTTCAGGCTTAAAAACCACAGCTTCTTCTGTAACTTGAACTTTATTTATAAATCTAGCGAAGTTTATTTTTTCTGTTTTTCCTCTATTTCCTCCACCGTGAAAACCACCGCGAGATCCTCCTCGAAATCCCCCGCTTCTGCCACCATGAAAACCGCCACTTCTGTGACTGTTCCCAAATCTATTACCACCCGATTTTCGCGAGCCATTAAAATTACCTTTATACATATATTTTTTGGTAAACAATTCTCAGCTGTTTACCAGGAGATTTATCTACTCGTATGAGTATACATTATTTCTTTTTTTCTGTCAAATTTACGTCGGGTGCATTCAACCTATTATCGTTCTGAAAAGGATGATTATTATATTTAATTATCCGTAATTTTTTTAGCGGTTAGATTTCATTTTCCCGTTTATCCAACCCAAAAGAGCGCCTATAATAAATGTAAATGCAACCTGAATAATGACCCAATATTGATCGTTGATTGAAAGTAGATACTCATCTAGGAACGTTAGTGGCAGGAACAAAATTAAATAAAAACCCCAAAGTGCGGCGCATGTTTCAGCAAACGGGCTTCCTTCTTGACATAGATTGTTATGAAGTAAAACGTTATCAATAAGCATGAACACCAAAAGGATCAAAACATAAATTACCCCACCCTTAAACCATCCCGGCCAATTCCTAAAATTAATTTTTTGCATAATTATTATTTGTTAAACCATCCACTCCCACTTTTTCTCTTACTTCCTTCATCTTTGTTTCAGCTCGAGAATGAGCTTTTTCGCCTCCTTTTTTCAGGATTTCCAATACAGAATCGAGATCTTTAGCCAGAGCTTCTCTCCTATCCCTCATAGGGCCTATAAAGGCCTTTAAATCGCTTATCAGAAGCTCTTTTGCCTCCTTATAGCCCAATCCTCCTTTCTTATATTTAACTCTTAAATCGGCCAATTTTTGGCCTTCCAAAAGTAATTTATGAATTTGAAAAACAATGTTTTCATCAGGATCTTTTGGTTCATCCATACCCTTTGAATCAGTCGGAATACTCATCACAGCTTTTTTGATTTCTTCATCTGAGGCAAAAAGAGGAATTACATTTCCATTACTTTTACTCATCTTCTTTCCATCTATTCCAGGAACTGTTTCAACTTCTTTCAGAATGAATGGTTCAGGAATTTTAAAAGTATCACCAAAAATTCTATTAAACTTTTGTGCTGTGTCGCGAGCGTACTCAACGTGTTGTTTCTGATCCTGCCCCACAGGCACGACATCTGCATCTTGCATGAGAATATCTGAAGCCATAAGAATTGGGTAATCAAAAAGTCCGACGTTAACTTCTTTATTTTTTGCCTCTGCATCCTTGTAAGCGTGTGCGCGCATGAGATAAGGCATAGTCGTCAGACAATTAAAAATCCAAGTAAGCTCATGAACTTCTGGGACATCTGATTGTTTGAAAAGACAAACTTTTTTTGGATCAAGACCGATAGCGAGGTAATCAAGTGCAACATCAATAATTCCTTGCGAAAGTTCCTCCTTATTTTGCACAGTCGTCATCGCATGATAATCGGCAATAAAAATATAACTCTCAAACTTATTCTGCAAATCCAAAAACTGCTTCATTGCACCAAAATAATTTCCGAGATGCACTCGGCCAGTTGGTTTTATTCCAGAGAGTAAGATTTTTTTTTGAGTGGACATGGGTTTATAATAAATTATTGAATTGATTGAATAATTTTATCTACTTTAATAGTGTTATTGTTTATATATGATCCAATGACACGAAAAATACCAGAACCAGGATATTCTCCACCGGTTTTTATTACTTCATATCTTTCCTTCTCCAACTTTAGCCACGAACTAAAATCTCCGACACTTGTGCGTGAATTACCTAATTCATTAATCAAAATCGGATTATTTTCATATATCAAATAAACCACAGAATCAACCGAACCAGAATCGTTTAATAATTCAACTTCAATAAAATTTTGCCCAAAAGAATTAGACGTGCTGTTTTGCAATACTCTAGTACTTACATCAACAGTTTTGTCTTGAATATTACTCACGGTAGAAGTTGCTTCACATTTTTCTTTTCCAACAAGTAAACATTTATTTTTTTCTGCACACCAAGAATAACCGTCAGAACGAATACAGCCATGTTTACATTCTTCTATTAAGAATTGAGTATTCATTGCATATCCATTGCCAGTATATTGGCTTTCTCCAATTATATTGTCACATAAAGATAGATCTTTACTCGCTACGGCCATTTTATTATAGCAATCATCGCCTCTACCATTTGTTAAATTCTTACAAGAGTCGAGATTTAAATTATTTATACCAGTCTTCATTTTACAATCACTAATATAACTATCGTAATCAAGTTCGTCACAAACCTTCAACAATTCACCATAATCTTTTCCGGTAACATTTCTATTATTAATAGGGTCTTTAAAAGAATTATAAAAAAGATTATCTCCTTTAAATTCATTATTCAATATTTCTACAGCATAAAATTCTTTCTGAGAATTCTCATTGTAATCTCGACTATTTTGATGATCTTGGTGATCTACTTTAAAATAAAACTTATTTGCATACCAAAAACCGTCATCAATAGTAGTGGCATCCCATAAATCTTTTCTTACATACCTCGCAATTATTTTTTGCTCTCCGTCTTTTGTAAATAAAACAACTTTTTTCTCTCGATTATATGTAGCGTCTCCCATTGACCGATTTTCATCAGAATATATAACTATCTCATAGTCTCCTGATTCACAAGTATCAAAGTTGGTTGATTCATCACTGTTATATTCATTACTCAATTGAAACATTTTATTCTTTTTACCATCCAAAAAATATATTCCACTATCTGACCCTCGTTGATATCTAAAGAAAATACCGTAATCAAAGACAGAGTATCCTTCATTGGTATAATACGGCGTAAGATTAACACCGTAGGGCATAACATTATAGGTCTTATTGTTTAAGACCACATAACCTTCTCCTGAATAATCTATTTTCTTATTAGTGCAACTGTCTGATTTTTCTTTGAGATTAGAAAAAATAGATGGGTCTATCTCTGAGATTAAAATACTTTTATCCGAATAGGTACTTATTCCGTTTGGAGTAAACTTATCAAAAATATTAAAACCAATAATTGAAGAAAACTCAAAAAAAACATAGAGTATGCCGAGAAGTAGAATTAAGACGCAAGTACCAAATATATATTTTTTGTAGTTTTTTGTCCCATTAGAAATTTGGGGATTGCCATTATTTTGTATGTCCATTTTTTGTTTGGCTAAATTTTTTAGTTGTTAAAAAATTCTGTAACTTGAATTAATAATGTAGTAATTCTATATCAGTCACAGAAAATTTACAACCCTTCTTTTTTTAATTCCGCAAACATCTTTTTAGCTTTACCAGAAATTCGTCCAGGGGTCTTGATTTTAATTTTTACCAGTATGTCTCCCCTGTCGCCGTTTCCTTTTGGTACGCCTTTACCACGAATTCTCAAAACATCCTCGGGATTAGTCCCTTCGGGAATTTTGAGTTCAATTTCACCATCAAGAGTTTTCATTTTGTAATTTCCACCAAGCACTGCATCTGTCATTTTTATATTTAACTCGGTGATGAGGTTTTTACCTTCTTTTGCAAAAAGATTACTTTTTTCAATATGAAGCTTGATGTAAAGGTCACCGGAAGTTCCACCTTTTACGGATTCTCCTGCACCAGAAAGTCGAATTGATTCCCCACTATTTACATCTGCTGGAATATTTACTTCAATCTCTTCTTCTTTTTGTAATATGCCGTGGCCGTGACATTTAAGACATTTTTCTTTTGGTACTTTTCCAGAACCCAAACATTCATCACAAACTCTTTCTGTAGCAAAAGTCCCAAAGATTGATCTTTTTATTTCTTTTATTTTTCCTCTGCCGTCGCAAGTCATACAGGTTACTTGTTCAGTTCCTCTTTTTGAACCGCTTCCTCCGCATTCGGAGCATTTTGAACTTTTGGTAATGAAGATAGTTTTTTTAACACCAAAGATCGATTCAGCAAAAGTAAGATTCAGATCTACGGAAATATCCCTACCTTTTTTTGTTTTAGCGCGTCCCCGACTTCCTCTTCCACCACCAAAGAAATCTCCAAAAATATCACCTAGGTCGAATTCAAAACCTTGTCCATTTTGAAATCCACTAAAGTCAAAACCCTCCGCACCATTGAATCCATTAAAGCCACCTTGATCTTGATATTGTCTTCCAGTACTTCCACCGGAAAAACTGCTCCCGAAATTATCATATTGGGCTCGTTTTTGGTCATTAGAAAGGACATTATAAGCTTCACTTGCTTCTTTAAACTTTGCTTCATTTCCTCCGGCTTTATCAGGATGATGTTCATGAGCAAGTTTATGAAATGCCTTTTTTATTTCATCCTTACTAGCATTTTTATTAACCCCCAATGTTTTATAGTAATCTTTATTCATTTTTCATTTACCCTAAAAAATTTTTACTGATAAAAAAGTTGGACAAAACCTTTTTCAAATAATTTTTACCATATTGCGTTTTCATATACTGTTCACGATTATATGCATCACAGCTATTAATATATGCTTCGTAATATACTAACACGAATGGGGCACGTTTTTTGGTTGAATCAACTTTTTTGGCATTATGCAATATGATTCGTTTCTTTAAGTCTTTTGTACAACCTGTATACAATTCACCATCTAATTTGCTTTGTAACACATAGACATATTGCATAATGCGTCAGTAAAAACTTTAAAGGGTGAATTTTAGCAGATTTTTGGTGATTTGACAAATCTATATTTAATTGCTATTATTTTTTTTGGATTCATTAACTTCTAAGACACGAAAGGATTTGAAATGAAGACTCTGATAATCAATGCCAGTGCGATGCTTGTAGTATTTATGGTAATTCTTGGACTCAATTTTCACCTTGGCGGATTTGATCTTCTTAAGAAAGGATTTTCAGGCAGTGCCAAATACTTCTTTTTTCTTGCTCTCATTGTTGTTCCTCTCGCCCTTATGGCAGGTCAGATCAATGCGATGTACGGCAAGAATCCAGATACTGTTCGGAAGATCATTTCTGGAAAATACGGAGTTCTGAAAGCGCTTGCAATCGGAGCTTTTGTCCCCGGCGGAATGTCTGCAGGTCCTGTTCTTCAGGAAGAATGGAAAAATAGTCAAGGATGTAAGATGGCGATCATTGTGCTTCTGATGTCCTCCGGCTTAATAAACTGGACCGGGATACTCATCAAACTTCCCTTCCTAGGAACAAAGATCACAGGAGCTCTTGTCGTAGTTGCACTCAGTATGACGGCGATCATGGTGCTAGGGTTTGTTCTTTGGCAACAACTTAAACAATGAAAGCGAGGTGTGTTGTGTTCATTACAATTTTTAAAGGACAGCTTGCTTCTATATGTTCTCAGGACAAAAATGTTTATAAATGTTTGGTTCTAATTCATGCTTGTCACATGGATGTTTGCGACCTTCTTTCGAAAGCTGGTTTTTCCCGGATTGGACCTGTGATTGGGTCCACTCAATCAGTTACGACTGACGACATGAGAGCCGGCAGGATCCTTTTAACAGAGCAAGAGGGTCTATGCTTTCTTAAATTCGTTGAATAAATTATATCCTCAGTCTGTGGCCGTTTGCATTTAATGCGAACGGCCTTTTCTTTTATTTTTTCTCTTCCCCCCCTTTTTCTTTGAAGTCGGCGTCTTTTACATTTTCTTCCCCTTCTTTTTTCGGTTCTGACTGACCTTGTGGATTTTCTTTTTGCGCTTTTGCCATTGCTTCACCAATTTTTTGCATTTCAGATGAAAGTGCTTCTGTAGCATTTTTGATTGCAGTAATATCTGTTCCCTCTTTTGCCTTTTTAACATCTGCAATTTTATCTTCCACACCTTTTACAACTTCAGCTGGAATCTTTGAACCATTATCTTTAATTGCTTTTTCTGCAGTGTAAACCATTTGCTCTGCGATGTTTTTTATTTCGACTTCTTCTTTCTTCTTTTTATCATCAGCTTCATGGGCGGTGGCATCGGCTTGCATTTTCTTTATATCGGCGTCCGTAAGTCCTGACTTTGCTTCAATTCTGATAGATTGTTCTTTGCCTGTAGCTTTATCTTTTGCCTTTACATTCAATATTCCGTTTGCATCTACGTCAAAGCCTACTTCCACTTGTGGCATACCTCTAGGCGCTGGTGGAATACCATCCAAGATAAATTTACCCAAGCTTTTATTATCACTTGCCATAGATCTTTCACCCTGAACAATATGAATTTCTACAGAAGTTTGGTTATCGGCTGCGGTTGAGAAAACCTGACTCTTTGATGTAGGAATTGTTGTATTTTTTTCAATAAGATGTGTAGCAACTCCACCCATAGTTTCTATTCCAAGAGAAAGCGGAATAACATCAAGTAAAAGGACATCTTTTACATCTCCGCGAAGAATTCCTCCCTGTACGGCCGCACCCATGGCAACGACTTCATCTGGATTAACTGATAAATTTGGATCTTTTCCAAAAAACTCTTTGACTGCTTTTACTATCGCTGGCATTCTTGTCTGGCCTCCGACCAGGATAATTTCGTTCAGTTCATTTACTTTGAATGGAGAAGCAGACATAGCTCTCTTTGTGATTTCCATTGAACGGTCTATCAAATCTTTTACTAAATTTTCCAAAGTAGCTCTTGTTAATTTAATTAAGAGATGTTTAGGACCATCAACTCCCGATGTTATAAATGGAATATTAACCTCGGTTTCCATGGCAGTAGAAAGTTCTATTTTAGCTTTTTCTGCAGCCTCATCTATTCTTTGCAAAGCGAGTGGATCTTTTCTTACATCTATTCCACTTTCTTTTTGAAAAGTTTCAGCGAGCCAATCAACGATTCTTTTATCTATATCACGACCGCCGAGGTGGCTGTCTCCATCAGTTGATTTTACTTCTACCACACTGTCTCCAACTTCAAGAATTGAAATATCAAATGTTCCACCACCAAAATCGTAAACCGCTATTTTTTCATTTTTGTTTTTGTTGAGGCCATAGGCAAGTGCGGCGGCGGTAGGCTCGTTTATAATTCTAAGGACATTAAGACCTGCAATTTGCCCCGCATCCTTTGTGGCCTGTCTTTGCGAATCATTGAAGTATGCCGGTACGGTAATAACAGCATCAGTTATTTTTTCTCCAAGTCTTGTTTCTGCGTCATTTTTTAATTTTTGCAAAATCATTGCAGAAACTTCTTCTGGTCTATAATTCTTGCCTCCCATACTCAATTCCACTCCGCCATTTGCGGATTTAAGCACATCAAAAGATACAGATGTTTTATCTTTTTGTACACCCGGGTCGTCATAAAGATGTCCCATAAATCTTTTAATTTGGAAAACTGTACCTTTTGGGTTTGTTACTGCTTGACGTCTCGCAAGAAGTCCGACTAGTCGCTCACCTGTCTTTGAAGTTGCGACAATGGAAGGGGTGGTCCTTGCTCCTTCTGCATTTTCAATAATCTTTGGTGAATCTCCCTCCATCACAGCGACTGCAGAAAATGTGGTTCCAAGATCTATTCCAATTACTTTTGACATATTTTTATTTAATTTTACGAATAAATTATCAAGGTTCGACCTTGATACTAATAAAATAGATTTAATTCAGAACTTTTTTGTTCCGAAATTATATTAAACTTGGGGCTCTAGTCTTTTGACTAGTAAAAAACCGTAAGTCTTTTGCAAAAAAAGATAAATATGAAAACGGTGACTTTATAAGTGGCTTAATTGAGAAACTTTCATGAAAAACTGGTAAAGCAACAATCTTGGTTTTTTGTAACTCGGTCTTTAGTTCCTCAAAATAGAGTGCCTTAGCGATAAGGTGTCCTTCTCTTTCTACTAATTCAAAAAACACCAAAGCCGGCTTGCCATTTGGCATTATCATTATTCTAGAAAAGTGTTTTTTTTGCTTTTGAACAGCTAACATGAGAGCATTATACTATGCATACGACAAAAATCAAATCTAATCTATTTTATTTTTTAAATTCTCCCACCACAACTTTCGGAGCGATAATTATCTTTCCATTCATCACATATCCCTTCTTTTTTGTAGACATAATAACATTATCTTCTTCTTTTTTATCTGTAGGAGACACTTCCTCGGCAACATGAAGTACAGGATCAAATTTATCTCCGACTTTAGGTGTAAACTCTTTTAATCCGTTATCGTCGAGAACTTTAACTAATTGCGAATGGATATATTCTACCCCTACTCGCCAATTTTCTGGTACAGAATTCCATTTTTCTTTATCCAAGAAGGCCATATCAAAACTTTCAAGTACTGTAAGCATTTCTTCCAACAAACTTTCATTAGCAAACTTTATATATTCTTTCTTCTCTTCTTCGGAACGTTTTTTGTAATTTATAAAATCGGCTCGTTCTCTTTGCCAGCCATTCATATATTCCTGTTTTTCTTTCTCGCAAATAGCCAGTTTTTCCTTAATTTTTTTAATTAAAACTTGAGGAACCTCGTTTTCCTCTTCGGAAACGACATCGGAATCAGTATCACGAACTTTAGATTCATCCTTTGTGGCTTTTTCATCATAAACAATATCATCTTTGTCTTTATCTTCTTTATTCATATTAAGCTCAACCATTTTAACATATTAGAAATATAATTCAAAAAATATTTTATTAGAAAACCCGGACATTTTGTGCCCGGGTTTTTCTTTATCTTTTTGACCACTGTGGAGCTTTTCTCGCTTTCTTCAAACCGAATTTTCTTCTTTCTTTAGAACGAGGATCTCTTTTTAGAAAACCTGCTTTCTTGAGATCTTTTCTCATTGTGGCATCATAGATAATGACAGCTCTTGCAAGTCCGTGTCGTAGAGCTTCTGCTTGAGAATTTGCTCCTCCGCCGATAATTTTTGCTGTGATAGTGAAATCAGATGTTAAAGGGAATTTTTTAATTGCTTCCATCGCAATCATCTGTAATTTTTCTGTTTTAAAATATTCGTCAATTTTTTTGTCATTTACAGAAAAAGAATTCTTTGTTGATGGAGTAATTCGTACTCTTGCAATAGAGGTTTTTCTTCTGCCTACGGTTTCTATATATCTTTTATTTATTTTTTCTGTTTTTGTTTCAGTCATAAATATATTTATTCGCTAATTTTTAAATTTAGCATTATTTTTGCTCTCAATCTATTCATAGGAATCATTCTATAGACAGCTCTCTTCAAGGTATCTGAATAGCCCTTATCTGCAATTACCTTACTCATTTTTTTATGAATAAGTCCTCCGGGATATCCTGAATAAGAAGTGTAAACCTTCGTATCGATTTTTTTCTCTGCTATAGACATTTTTGAAGCATTGGTAACTTCAACTTTTACTGGTGCAATAGTGTTTCTGGCAAAATCTGTTCTATTTTTACCCAAAAGTATAGAGGCGATCTTGCTTGCAAGCCGTCCTAGTCTTTCTCCACTAGCATCTATTTTATAAATTTTATTTTCCATATTTATACAAATTCTATTTGAGCCATTCTTGCGCCGTCACTTAATCTCTGGTTCATTTTTATGATTCTTAAGTATCCACCCTTTCTTTCCAAATATTTTGGAGCAATCTCTTTTATCATTTTATGAGCACTTATCTTTCCCATAACGTTTGCTAAAGATCTTTCTACAAAAACAGACGGAACTTTCGCCTTTGTGATCATTTTTTCAATTCTTGGTTTTATCACTTTGGCTCTGGTTTCTGTGGTTTGTATTTTACCGTTTTTAATAAGTGATTCAATCAAAGACCTTATCAAAGCATTTCTTTGATTTTTTTCTCTACCTAATTCTTTTGTTTTAATACTGTGTTTCATTAGTCTTTAAGGGTTATACCATAATTTGACAAAATTTTCTTAATTTCTTGAATACCTTTGTTGCCAAGACCATCTATCTCAGACAAGTCTCCTTCGCTTTTTCTCGTGAGACCGCCCACTGTTCTGATATTTGCATTTGAAAGAGCATTGGTTGTTCTTGCAGATAATTCTAGCGATTCTATTCTTGTTTTCAAGAAATCTTGATCAACTTCTTCAGATTCCCCATCTATTTTTTTGTGTTTTCCATCCTCTTGAATTTTTGTAACAGGTTTTTCTTCCACTTTTTCTACAAAACCCACAATCGCCTTAAGTTGATCTATCATTATTCTAATGGCTTCTTCAAGTGCTTCTCTTGGCAGTATTGTGCCGTCTGTTTCAAGAGAGATTCTAAGTTTGTTAAAATCAGTTCTATCCCCAACTCTCATATTTTCTACTTCATAATTAACCCTTCTTATAGGTGTAAAGATAGCATCAAGAGCAATAGTACCAATCTCAACTCTATCTTTCTGCAAATCTTCCTTAGGAATATATCCGAGTCCGGTTTCTACCGTCATTTCTATTTTGAGTTCTGTATTTTTATCAGTTATAGTCGCAATATACTGTTCTGGGTTCAAAATTTCCACTTGTCCTGGAACAGTAATATCTTTCGCTCTTATTTCTTTTATACCTTTGACTTTTAATTCAATTTTTTGCGTTTCTCCCGTCAAAATTTTTACTCTAACTCTTTTTAAATTAAGAATTACATTTATAATATCCTCCTTTAATCCACTTAATGTAGAAAATTCATGCTCTACACCTGCTATTTTGAGAGATGTAATTGCTGAACCCGGCAAAGAAGAAAGAATAATTCTTCTTAGAGAATTTCCAAGGGTATGTCCATATCCAGGGTAAAGGTTATCTATCTCATAAATACCGGAGAAATCTTCTTCTTTTACTATTCTTGGCTTTGAGGGCAATAATATTTTATTTTTTTCAAACATAAAAAATTTATAAATTATTTATAAAGGCTAATAAAAGAAAATTTTTATCTACTATAATATTGAAAAATTGCTGAAATATCAAACTTAAGCTCACTCGGCGCAATTTTGGGTATCCCTTGAATTTTAGCTTCTTTCTTTGGTATATCGAGTGCTATCCAAGATGGGACAGTTTGTTCTTTCATCTTCTCATCTAAATCTTTAAAAAGAGGTTTCGTCTTACTTCTTTCTCTAATTGAAATTATTTCTCCGATAGATACTTTATAAGAAGGAACATTTACCCTGTCTCCGTTTACATTTATGTGTCCGTGAGATACCATTTGTCTACTTGCTTGTCTAGATTTAGCAAATCCCATTCTATAAACAACATTATCCAATCTCATTTCCAAATCTTGAACCAAGACTTCGTGGCTGTTTTCTCCTTTCTTAGAAAGAATGTCTTTGACATAATTAGAAAATTTTCTCTCGCTTATTCCATAAGTTGTTTTAGCTTTTTGCTTTTCTAAAAGTTGTAATCCAAAATCGGATCTAGCCTTTGGTTTTGACTTAGACCTCGTTTTTTTCATATCTTTCATTTTTGCTTTCAAAGCAAATTTCTGTGTTTCTGTTTTATCAAAAACGTTTGGTCCGAGTCGTCTAGCTATTTTATATTTTGGTCCGAATATCATTTTATTTTTTAAATTTTATACTCTTCTTGGCTTAGGTGGCTTAGGACCATTATGAGGAACAGGAGTGACATCCCTGATACCTGTAATATTGATACCTTTTGATGTGAATCCTCTAACAGCCGATTCTCTGCCGGAACCAACACCATTTATAATAACGGAAACTTCTTTCAATCCTAGAGCAGAAGCCTTGTCTGCAAGAAGTTCTCCTACTTTTGCCGCTGCAAAAGGAGTGCCTTTTTTGGCGCCTTTAAACCCTAAAGATCCGCTAGAAGACCACAGAACGGCATTGCCTTTTGTGTCTGCAAGCATAACTTTTGTGTTATTATAGGTTGATTGTACAAAAAGAATACCCGCTTCAAGTTTTTTCTTTGAGCTTACTTTTACAGCAGACTCTTTTGTCTCTGTTTCCTTTGTCCCAGTTGTTACTATTCTTTTTTTTCCCATGTTATATTATTTTTTCTCAGCAATTTTTCTACCCGTTCCCATTGTTTTTCTAGTATTACCTCTGAGTGTTCTTGAATTTGTTTTGGTTCTTTGTCCTCTTCCAGGAAGTTTCTTTATGTGTCTAGTTCCTCTGTAACACTTAATATCTTTTAATCTTTTTATGTTGGAACCAACTTCTCTTTTTAGATCCCCTTCTATTTTATGCTTTTCTATTACCTTTTTAATCTTATTTTCTTCTTCAGGCGTGATTTCACCGGGTTTTTTTTCGATATCTACACCTGCTTTCTTTAAAATATCTATAGCAAGCGGAAAACCGATTCCGTAAAGAACCGTAAGGCCTATCTTTAATTTTTTGTTTTCCGGTATTGTTATTCCTACTATACGCATATAAATTTTATTGAATTTATGTTCCGTCTTCGTTCGGACGTTATGAAAGTGATTACATTTTCACACACTCCTCGCTAACCGGAATAAAAAATACATTGATCTGCTATCTTAGCAGGTTTTTATTAAAAAACAAGTAATTAACCTTGTCTTTGTTTATGTCTTGGGTTTGCTTTACACACGATAAATACACGACCTTTTCTTCTTACGGTTTTACATTTTGCACAGATTTTTTTTACAGAAGCTTTTACTCTCATATTAAATTTAAAGTCTTTTTATTATTTTTCCTTTTCCACCATAAGGATCTATTTCCACTTCCACTCGATCCCCGATAAGGATTCTTATTCTGTGAAGTCTCATTTTTCCAGACAAAAAAGTAAGCATTTCCTCGTCACCTTTTTCAGTTTTTACTTTGAAAAGAGTGTTGGGAAAAGCTTCTGTGACAACCCCGACAACGGAAGTTTTTTCTTTTTGTTTTTCTATCATTGTTAAACGACAGGTATCTATGGTATCAAAAATTGATTATTAGTCAACCCCCTAACAAGCTTATCGTTAATTTTACGATAATATATCATCTAAATTTACTTAACTATTGTATTTTCGATTTTAATTCTGTCGGCTTTTTCGGGGAATGTGTTATTCCACCCAGGTCTGATTGTAAAACTTATACTAGCGATGGAATCGCCAAATTTTTCTTTAATAACTTTCTCTGCGTCTTTTTTACTAAGGCCCAGTAAGATTTTTTTGAAACTATCGATATCATAATCCCAAACAATTTTAGTTAATCCAAATATTTTCATACTCAAGGTTTTTTCTTCCCAAGGTTTGTTTGTTTTTCCTGTAATTGATACACCACTACCATCTCCCCATATAGTATATACGTTATCTGTACTGGTAAAATCTTTTAATTTTTGAGAAGCAATTATCTTTGCTAGATCTGAATTTTTAAAAAGAAAAGCTCTTAATATGGATTTTGTTTTTACTATATAGCTGTCTACTTCCGTATTGTTATCGTCCTCATTTTGTTCTTCTATAAAATAAGATCCCGGCAAAAGATCAAATCCTAAAGGTTTGGTGTTCTCGGCTTTTGTTATTAAATCAGTTTTTAATTTTTCAGCTATATTTTTTCTGGTTTCTGTTAGCTTTTCCTCTGAAACTATTTTCTCTACGCCGATGAATCCTCCTATAATATCGGAGAATATCCTTCCATAAAAAGCGTCGTACTTAGTACTTCCTTTGAAAGCATAAACTTTAAAATCCCCCTTCAAATCGGATATTTTTATATTATATTCGGCTCCTGGCATGTCAGCTATGACCTCAGTCTCAATACTTCCTGGGGTCTTTACACCTTTTATAATTTTATATCCGGGTATATCAACAGATCCTTTTATTCTATAAATTTTTCCTTCTGTTGATTCTAACCTAGTATTATTAATCAATCTTTGGGTTACAGTACTATAATTGTTGTAGAGTATTACTTTCCCTTTGGCTTTACGCTCTACGTTTGCTTTACTATCTGCCAAAATCTTTTCTGACATTTCACTTTCCATAGTGATAAGCTCATAACTGAGACCAAGTTGTGGTGAACTAGATACGATAATAGTTGAAGAAGCCGATGCCTCAAACGATTTTGGTGTTACGTAGACTGTTGCAGAAGAAAAATAAGAACTAATAATAAATATTAATATGATTACGGAGATTACCATCAAGAACCACATAAATCTCTGTCCGTTTTTGTGGACTTTTTCTGGTATCTCGTGATTGCGAACTTTATTTGTAAAGATTTTTAATTTTTCTTCCACTTCAATATCTTTCTTTGCGAATTCGTTCTCACCTTTTGCCTTTTCCAAGAAAGTATTTTTGGAGATCTGAGACGAAGATTTCCGGATTGTTTTTTTTCTGACGATTATATCTTGTATTTTTTTAGTCATATTAATTTCTTAATTTATTTAAAAAAGCAGAACATATCTTGAGAGAAGAATCATTTTTTAAATAATTTTCTTTATTGACCAAATTGTTTAGTTTATTACCGTTCATAAAATTTATGTTAAAATCATTGTTTATCATATTGAAAGATTCTAATTTGTTTGCTTTTATTTTTTTCCCAATAAGATTTACCAAATCATCGTCTACAAACAAAAAAATATCTCTCGAAATACCCCCTCTCGACGTTAAAGATGTAAAAATTTTGTATAAACCATCTGTCCAGTCTGAGACGCTTTCGTTAAACGCTTTTTCATTTTCTGCGACAGCTTTTTCTTCACATTTACCGTCGCATTGCATATTTATAAGAGCCAAAGCCGTATCATAAGTATTGTTTGTTTTTTCTGCGACTTTTCTTATTATATTATTTTTTCCAGACGGATAAGTATATATCTTATACACAGTATCATCATTTACCAAACAAACATCTGTGATTTCTGCCCCTATTTCAATAAAAACAAAATTATTATGAGGCATAATATCTCTAATTATAGAAAAAGCCATGAGTATAAAAGAATGAAAAAAAACGGGTTTTTTAATAAAAGTTTTGCTTATTATTTTTTTAATATCTTCAATAAAATAATAATTTGATACAGACAAAAAAAGATTTAATTCCAGATCTTTTGTTTTTTTACGAAAGATTGAATTTACTTTATAACCATTTAATTTTGACTGAATAATTTTTTCTTCTATTATTTTAATATCATTGTTTTCTTCCAATTTTATTCCGATTGGAGACGAAAGATGGTTCTCTTCTTCAGATATAACTTTTAACAGAAGGTCTTGATTTACTTCAAAAGTCTTATCTTTTTTGATTTTTATATCTTTACTTTGAGATAATACCCAAGGAGAAGATAGTACTACATGCACATCAGAAATATCGTTATTTCCATTCAAAACTTTCAAAATGCCGATCTTATATGTTTCTTCAACTAATTTATCCAATTCTTTCAATATAATCTTTGTATATTTTTTTGAATCAATTTTTTCTCTGATAGCCACGATTCTCTTTTTTGAGTAGATAATTTCAGGTTTATTTAAAGGATGCGTCTTTATAAGAGAAGAGGACACGATGTCGCCACGAATCTCAAAAAGTAAAGAAATTTTGTGTTTCTTTTTGTTAAAATTAAGGAAGGACATAGCTGTATTATAATAGAGAGGAAGTATTAATGCAATTTTCTACTTTACGACGAACATTTCTTTCATAAAACATTTAAAAACGTCTTCAGTCCGGACAAAGACATTTTTAAATTATTTTACTTCAGAACTGTTCTATTGGTAACTTTATTCTAGAATTGCTTTTATTCTTCTTACTCCTTGAGATGACGCTTCTTCTTTAACAATTTTGAATTTTCCTAGTTCACTCGTGTTAGAAACATGCGGACCGCCACAGAATTCTGCACTAAAATCACCTATTTTATAAACTTTTACCACATCTCCATATTTTGATAAATCAAAAGATAAAGTGGTGACTACCTTCTTTGCTTCTTCTTTCAGAAGTTCTTTAAGTTCTACCGGAATTTTCTCCTGAATTTTCTGGTTTACTAGATTTTCTATCTCTTTTAATTTGTCAGATGACACTTTTTCAGGCCAATTGAAGTCAAAGCGCATTCTTTCTGCTGTGATATTGCTTCCTTTCTGCACAATTTCTCCTCCAAGTACTTTTCTAAGGGAAGCAAGTAATAAATGAGTTGTCGTGTGATATTTTGTTTCTTTTTCACCTGTACTTGCTAAACCACCTTTGAATTTTTGTTCGGCTCCCACACGAGAAATCTCTTGATGTTTTTTCATTTCTTCGTCAAACTCTCCTTTATTCACAGTCATACCTTTTTCTTCAGCCAACTCAGTTGTAAGCTCTAAAGGAAAACCATATGTAGAAAAAAGTAAAAAAGCTTCTTTACCAGTAATGTTTTTTGATTCTATTTTTTTGAATTCTTTTAATCCATTTTCCAGTGTTTTTCTAAACTTCAAAACTTCCACTTCTATTTCTTTCTTTATACCCTGTTCTTTATCTACCAATTCAGGATAGACATCTTTATAAAAATTAATTATTTTGGTGGCGATAAAAACAGGAGAATCTTCTTCCATTTCAAGAAGATCTATATATCTTACAGCTCTTCTCAACAACCTTCGTAGAACGTATCCTCTGTCGGTATTTGAGGGAGATACACCATCAGCTATTATGAAAACAGACGCTTTGATATGGTCTACAATTATTCTTTTTGCTTTTTCATCAGAGCTTTCTGTAAGCTCGTTTATCATTTTCATCACTGGTTCAAAAATATCCGTCTCAAAAACATTGTTTTTCTCTTGCATTACTACAGTCGTCCTTTCAAGTCCCATTCCTGTATCTACATTTGGCTTTAAAAGTTTTTTATATTTTCCGTCTGCGGTTTTGTTAAATTCCATAAAAACATTATTCCAAATTTCAATAATTCTTCCCGATTTTACTAAATCATAAAAATTCCCTTCAAGTTTTCCTTCCTGGGGTTTAACATCATAAAATATTTCCGTATCGCTTCCACAAGGTCCTGTCTGGCCGGCTATCCAAAAATTATCTTCTTTCCCTAAAGGAATTATTCTTACATTCTCTTTCAAGATCTCACCTATAGATACTTCAGCTTTAATTTTGTGTTTCCAAAAATTTTCTTGCCATATTGAAATAGATTCTTCATCTCGTGGAATATTATCTTCTCCTTTAAATATGGTTACAAAAAGCCTTTTTGGATCAAGACCCAATCCTTCATCCTTACTTGTCAGAAATTCCATACTCCAGCCTATAGATTCTTTCTTAAAATAATCACCGAGAGACCAATTTCCCATCATTTCAAAAAAAGTTAGATGCCTATTATCTCCGACTTCATCTATATCTCCGGTACGAATACACTTTTGAACGTCTGTAATTCTGTTGCCTGCGGGGTGCTTCTCTCCGAGTAAAAATGGCACAAGAGGTTGCATTCCGGCAGAAATAAACAAAGAAGACGGGTCGTTTTCTGGAATTAAAGAAGCGGAGGGAATCACCTTATGTCCTCTTTTTTCAAAAAATTTCAGATATCTTTCGCGGATTTCGGCTGATTTCATAAGTGAAATATATCATAAAATTATTAAATAAAAAAGCTTATTTTTTATATATTTTTTAAAACTTCAAAATCTTTTTTCAAACTATCTAATTGATTAGGATTATAAACAGCAACGCAAGGATGGTATAAACAAACCACTTTGATAGGACCATAGGATGCTTCTGCGTCAAAAGATCTACCGTGCATTTTGCTTATTGACTCCATTTGTTCTCCTAAACCGAATTTTTGCATTATATAACCCATAGAATATCTGCCCAAAGCAGCTATTACTTTCGGTTGAATTATTTCTATTTGTCTATCCAAAAACGGTCCATAAATCTCTATTTCTTTTGGCGTGGGATCTCTGTTTTCTTGTGGTCTATCTTTTACAATATTTGTAACATAAACACTTTTTCTATCTATTTTTATGTGGGCTAAAAGCTCATCTAAAACTTTGCCTGCAGCTCCACAAAATGGTCTACCAGTTTTTGCTTCATTTCTTCCCGGAGCTTCACCGACAAACATTATTTTGGCATCGTGACTTCCCTCGCCTATCACGGGAAAATATTTGTTTTCGGTTCTATAAATATAAAGTGGAGAATTTTTTAAAATTAAAACCTCATCTTTTATTTTTTTCATCATTTCTGTTTTTGTAGGCATGCGGAAATTATATCATAAGAAAGTTTGATAAAAAAAGCGGATACCAACGTTGGTATCCGCTTTGTTTTTTTATCCCCCTTGCTTTTGAGTATTGGAACCGTCCGAAGGAGTGGAACCTTCTTCAGGCACGATTCCAAGTTTTGCAATTCTACAATCTGAACACTTCTTACAAAGATTCTGAATTGTAGAAAAGGGACAATTTGGATCGGTACAATCAAGCTGTACTTGTCTTGTCTTGATGAATTTTGGTTTCAGATTATCTCTGAACCAATCATCCCCGTGTTGCTCTATAAAATAAGCAAGAGCTACACTTGGATTTGCATCAAGCTTCTTGTCATCCCATCCATACCTTTCTCTGACCCCATTCCTGTTGTATGGACACTTTAAAGCCCAAGTAATCTGAGCTTTAGAGTATTCACCGAGGTCAAAAGTTTCTTCAACAAGCCAAGTTTCAAACTTACCGTCCCCCTTCAAATTAACTCTGACATAGTGGCTGATGATAGTTTTCACACTCACCATCCTTTCTTGAGGAGAACTATAAAAACAATCCAATCTGCTTATAATTATATTGCGTCTTAAAAGTAAAGCAAGCAAATCTTATCAACTTTGTTTTTGTAATCTGCAATGCAAACAAAGATCATTAACTTCCGTTGTAATATTTTTGATTTTAGTATCTGAAAAACCAAGCTCCTTCAAAAGAGATTCGTCTAATAGACTTTTTGAGAGAACGATTCCTCTTGCCAAAAACATGTTCTTTTCAGCAGTATTTATTGTAGTAAGCGCTGTAAGAGGAATAAGTTCTGCTTTTTCTATCATGTTATGTAAATTGTTGCCAAAAGGATAGTTCCAACCAACCATATTAAGATTTTGACATTGTCCATAATCGATAGCAGTCTGGCTGAATTTTGTATTTGTCACGAGCCAACCTTCCGTCATGGTTCTTTCTTTTCCTCCAATCATAATCTTTGTATTGGCGAGGTCATCAAATCTTGCTTTTATATACAAAGCAATTTTTAAATCTGATTTCATACTGAAATCCGTGTGAAATTTTGCTTCTGTCAAAATAAGTTTCTGTTCATTCCAAGCGAGAACATCTATTTCATGTTCTACACAGTGACCTTTGATAATTCTATCTGTATCAACACTAAAACCTTGGGCTTTAAATATTTCCGCCACAAATTTTTCAAAAGGAAATCCTGTCGGACCAAAATCGGCAACTGCTTTTTTGAGAGAATATCTTATAGCTACTGGCCTTTCATGTTTTTTTAAAAGAGAAAATGCTTGTCTATATATTTCTTTGGTGGTTGTTCCGTCTTTTACGTTTTTTCCAACCTCTTTCATCACCAGATCTGCAACTTCCGGAGTAGTTCCAATTTTAAATAGAGATGCTTTCAGTTTTTGAGGATTAAAAAGTTCCCTTTCACCGTTGTACTTTGTTATATAAAATTCTGGCATAAAAATATTATAACCCTTATTTTATTATTCCGCCACCGAGACATATTTCTCCATCATAAATTACAATAGATTGTCCAGAAGAAACGGATTTTTGATATTTATCAAACGAAACAACACAATTGTCGTCTTTTTTTTTGATTTTACACAGAGAGAGGGGTTGCCTGTATCGTATTCTAGCTGAATATTTTTTTGATAAATCCGGTATTTTACCACTTGTCCAGTTTACATTTTTCATCTCAATTTCCTTTGACTCTTTTACGTTTTGTATTGGATTTTCAGAAACTGTTATTGTGTTTTTTTGTAAATTTTTTGCAATTATAAAAAGAGGGTTACTTTTCGTGGTTTTTTTGATAATTTCAAAACCGTGTCTTTGTCCTATTGTATAAAAGATAGCTCCATTGTGTCTACCTATTACTTTTCCGTTTCCATCTAGGACTTTTCCGGAATTTTCTTTTATATAATGGCTCAGGAAATCTTTCATATCAAACTTACCTAGAAAGCAAACGCCTTGGCTATCTTTTTTTTCTGCAGTTGAAAGACCTAATTTTTCCGCTTTTTTTCTAACTTCCGGCTTTTCTATGTCTCCGATAGGAAAAAGAGTTTTACTAAGTTGTTTTTGCGTGAGAGTCCAGAGAAAGTATGATTGGTCTTTGTTTTTGTCTGTGCCGGCTAAAAGTAATGTTTTAGTCGAAGAATTCAGAATAGTTTTCTGAGAGACTTGCGAGGCTGGCTGAGCCGAGCACGAGGAATTTTTTAGCAAAAAAATATCCGTGCTCCCAGAAATCTGTTCTGGATTCTTCGACTTCACCCTTGCATAATGTCCAGTCGCTACAAAATCAGCTCCTTGCTTCGTAGCCCAATCAAAAAAAGCACCGAATTTAATATATTTATTACACATTACATCAGGATTCGGAGTTCTTCCATTTTTGTATTCAGTTATCATATAATCGACAACTTCTTTTTTATATTCTTTTTCTAAATCAAGTGTGAAGAAGGGTATATGAAGTTTGGCACATATTCTCATCGCATCAAGCCGATCTTCACGCCAAGTACACTCCACAAAGTCTGGTTGCCACACTTTTATAAAAACTCCGACAACATCAAAACCTGATTTTTTCAAAAGTGCTGCCGATACGGAACTGTCTACCCCGCCAGACATTCCCACAAAGACTTTTTGAAGTGTTTTTTTCTTTATTGTCATTGCAAAGTTATACCATATATGATAAATTTTTGACAGAAGTATAAAAACAAATTAGGAGATACCTCAATGTCTGAAAAAGGAGTTCTAAAATTTACCTACTCTGTCGCTTGTGCTCAATCTCAATGTTCGCACAAAGGAACAGGAGAATCATCTTCGATTGTTATGGCCAGAAGAGTTCTTCAACTTAACGGATGGAAAGAAATTGTTGGAACCGGTTGGATTTGCCCAGAATGCGGAAAACTCCACCAGGAACCTCCTTCTCTTCTTGTCTGATCTCCAATTCAAAGCGGGCCCCCTACAGGACCCGCTTTTATTTTTGCTTACTTATTAGTTTTTGAATCGTCTGACTGCAAAATATATGAGTACAATTAAAGCAAAGAATAAGATAATGACTCGAACAAGATTATCTGCGCTTGACCAGTATCTCATGGAAGCGATTATTATAGACAAGATACCTCCCATTGAGAATGATACTGAAATAATCCAATTAAAGGCTAGAGCAAAACTTAATCCAACAAGGATTACTCCAATAACCACGAGTGCTACAAACACATTTCTTTCGTAAGTTTTGTTTACAGCTTCAAAATCATTTCTGCAAGTATATTGCTCGTCGCAATATCCTGTAACCCCATTCAAAGTTGCCGGCGCTGTTTTTGCGTCAACTTGATTATATTCGCTCCATTGTCCGCCTTTTGTAACACAAGCTTCTTTTGTCTTGGCGACGTCTACTACTTGTTCTTGTTTACAGAAATTATTATATTCAGGAGCTTTATAAACCAAAGATATCAAATAATTAAAAAATAAATTCAAAACGATAACAATCCCTATGACAAGGGACCATTTGATTACGGGAGAATATTTTTTTGGTTCCGTTTGTGTATTTTCCATAGTTTTAAAATTAATAACTAATAATATTACAACGGCCATTATAACACATAATAAAGTTACAATCATGTTCTATATTTTAAATTCAACAACATCTCCATCTTTTACTATATATTCCTTACCTTCCGTGCGGACAAGGCCTCTTTCTCTGGCTTTGGCATAAGAGCCGGTATCCAATAGATCTTTCCAAAAAATAACTTCTGCCCTAATGAACTTTTCTTTAAAATCTCCATGAATCGCAGTTCCGGCTTCTGGCGCTGTCCATCCTTTTTTGATAGTCCAGGCGCGAGTTTCATCTTCTCCTGTCGTAAAATAAGTTATAAGTCCAAGAAGATCATATCCGGCTTTTATAAGATTATCTATCCCGTCATCTTTCACGCCAAGACCTTCTCGCATTTCTTTTTTGTCTCCGCTTTCCATTTCTTTTAGTTCATTTTCGATACCTGCATCTACAATTACATATTTTGCACTTGTTTCTTTGAAGAATGTCAAAAGCTTTTGATACCGTTCGTCGTTCAAATCATCCAGGTTTTTTCCACCGGACTTTTTGTTCAAAACATAAAGAATCGGTTTCATTGTCAAAAGACAAAGCCCTTTTATGAGAGGAATTTCTTTTTCATTAAGTAAAGTGACTTTTCCGAGTTTGCCATTTTCCAAGGATATTTTTATTTTTCCTAGAGCATCTTTCTCTATTACTGCATCTTTACTGCCTCTTCTTATGTCAGTTTCAATACTTCCGAGTCGTTTTGTGACAGTTTGCAAATCTGCAAGTATAAGTTCAAGGTTGATAACTTCAATATCTGACATCGGATCTATTTTTCCGGCAACGTGAATTATGTTTTCGTCTTCAAAAATACGCACCATTTCTGCAATAGCATCTGTTTCGCGAATATTTGTAAGAAATTTGTTACCAAGTCCCTCACCAGCCGAAGCTCCTTTTACAAGTCCTGCTATGTCCACAAATTCCACCGCGGCAGGAATAGTCTTGGCTGATTTTGAAAAAACGGAAAGTTTTCCCAATCGTTCGTCGGGCACGGCAACTACACCGACAGATGGGTCTATCGTGCAAAAAGGATAATTTTCGCAAGGCACAGCTTTACGCGTCAGCGCATTGAAGAGCGTTGATTTTCCTACATTTGGCAATCCAACAATACCGATACTTAATGACATGGTAAGAATATTCTATCAAATTTTTTCATTTTAATACAGATTTGAAACGTTAATTTTTTCTTTATAAAATTAAAAGGGTTGTCTTTGAGACAACCCTTTTC
>Ga0265297_10001450_pt1 | contig 55533 bp, 103 predicted proteins | sample Munlanlwell13791_FD_192502 | JGI IMG/M metagenome (GOLD analysis project Ga0265297, IMG submission 192502) | Leachate microbial communities from a municipal landfill in Southern Ontario, Canada - Leachate well 137-91 | ecosystem: Engineered > Solid waste > Landfill > Unclassified | place...
GCCTACCTCAATGTGCCCAGTCTTGCCGAATGGCGTGCTCATGGGCTGTTCGTTGACGGTTGCCACGATTCCAGGATCGGCTACGTCAAGTTGCGATGGCCCGCCCATATACGTGACATAGATCCATTCGCCTTCCTGATGCGCTGTGAATGACAGCATACGGTTTTGTGGGATAGCATTTGGCATACCGAGCACCATCGCTGCTATTGCTGCGAAGAGCACGACGGTTAGCAGGAGGATTAAGAGGGTTGCGAGGATGGGGGAGACGGCTGAATCATTTGTTCTCATGAGTGGCACCCGTATTCAAAGCGTTCTGATATTGTGGCGTTCTCGCATGTCACTACATCTGCTGGGTTTATATTGTAATAATAGTCAGACGCATCAACCTCTGGGTAATCACTCCAAGAGGTTGCCTGCTGAACATATCCCGTTGCCTTGCACTCAAACTTAATCTCCGTTGCGTTCACTAACATGCCCATCAACTCGTTCTGCTCTGCCAGCAGTTCGTTCTGTTTCTCCATCAGGATTGTTTGGCGTCGGAGTTCAGAAACTACTGCATGAATCCCACCAACAATATTTCCTCCATACCCGAACGCAATATCCATCTCGTGCAGGTGCTCATCGACTGAACTTTCAAGCGTGTAATACTCCTGCGAGTATGTCACGTTCGCTGCCATCACCGGAACGCACATGAGCGCGATAACCAGCGATGCCACTAGCAGGGAAACGGCGGTGTCGTTCTTCATGGTTGCACCTCGTCGTCTTTGATGCAGGTAACACTCACTTCGTACAGCAGAACAAGTATGACTACTGATAGAATCACCCCGCATACAAACATTGTAATCCCACACATAAATGGGGCGTCATGATATAGAGACCCGGGTTCCGAATGGATAAGTAGTGGGTTAAACACAGCGATTGCCGAAAGCATATATACCACTCCAATCGGCCCCCATACAATAATATGCGGAAGTAATTCTAATAACGGCTTCGCCATCGCGTATATTGTTTTTGCCGTGCTGCACTTGATTGGTAATGTAATTGTAGTCGTCATAGCCTACTCCTCGCACCTGCGCTTGGGTTCGCACGGGGGTTCTTCGTGTTTCTTCAGATAGTCTGGGATGTGATCGGACATCATTTCCTTGTTGATACTAACAGGACTGTTGCAAGCACACGCCGCAAATAATACAAGCGACATCCAGAATATAGTGGAAAACATTGTTACCAGATTTGAATACTCGGCTTTAGAAGCAACGAGCCAACCGATAACAGATACGAATGACAGAACCATTGTAGCAATTCCAATAGCCTCCGTTGTATCTCCATCTGTGGTTCCGTGGGTATGCTTGATGTCTGTCATCTTCCGCATCAGGCACTTCACATACCCTTTGCTGGCAACCTCGCAATCCGGATTCTCCTGCTTCTTGGCGTTCTTGCGCGGGCGGCCTACGGAACGCTTGGTGGGTGCGGGAGTCATGGCGAATCCCCTTTTTCTTGGTACTTGTTCCCATAGACTACTACTAGCGCAACGAGACATACGATGAAACAAACTAGGAAATACAGCATCGTCCCATATATTGCGAAGCGCGTTGCAGTCTGATCATCATAACGAAGCATTGCTAACCAAATAACAAGAACTGATGACCACATACCGAACGTAATTAAAGTTAAATCTCTAATCAGCGTCATTTACTTCCCCTCCAGCAGTTGCACCGCTTTGATTACCGCCATTAAACTGATCATGGTGCACTTCCAGACGGATAGTGTTCAACCGGATAGTATTTGTTGAGTTTGTCTCGAAGTGCAAGTAGTTCACGCGGATTTAGACGCAGTGTTGTTTCACAAACACCATTCTTTGGATTTGTAAAATCAATGTCTGCATATCCCGCTTGGCGATTCACTGCAATAGACGGTATCATATCTGTCATACTTTCTCCCACCTGTAAAGCAAGGTTCGCTTATTCATATCCACAGTGCAGTTCAGTTCCTTCACATCATCGGGAACCACAGCGGGAACCGCAACCCTGCGCCCGCCTTTCTTTGTTCCAAGCACGCTGTAGGATTCGCCTATCAGCGCTTTGATTGGAGTCTTATATCTAACACCATTGAATTTACCCGACGCTTGAGGTTTTTCGTCTGGTCGAAGCAGCTTAAACCGCTTCCAATTTCCTTCAACAGCAATTTGTTTTGCCATACATAACCATATGGTGCTATAAGTATTTGAACATTACTGTTCAATACAACGGCGCAATCGCGGGCACTGCCCACATCGCTGCCAGCGCCATTAGTGCACCCATGATACATAGGTAGTAAAACAGAGTGGCGCGTTGGCTGGTTTGGCAGAAGAGGGGGAGATTCATTCTTTCACCTCATCTGTATCGACACCGTTTGATTTCGCCGTCATCTCTATAAGTTTGTACGCCCGAGCCCATTGTGGGTTCACCTCGCTGTTCGCGTGGTTCTGGTATTCTTTGTATAACCCTACCCGCTCGAATGCAAATCCCCAGAACCAGTAGAGTATCGCTAATCCGGAACATCCGACAATGACAAATGGAACCGGGGGGATATCGTAAGATTCCAACATCTGTTTCCAGATGCCGTATGTGTTGAACATCAGCAACAGTATCGAAACCATAAACCCGATTGTACCGGCACCCATCATAAGACGGTAATACTGTCGTCCTATGAACGGTATCATCCAATCACCACAGCATCAATATGATCCATCCAATGGTAGCAGGTGGTGCGGAACAGGTAGAGCAACACGACGACAGGAAACACCAACGGCAATTTCCATTCTCTCGTGAACACCCCTCGCTTGCGGATGAAATACAATTTCGATCTGAACTTGGTCACATACCATTTGTGAACTGATTTGCCGTTCGCAAGTTCCTGGACAATCCCCGGGGTTTCGATATACCCGGCCTTTCCGATACGAGACATCTCTTCGCAAAACTTGATCGGGTCGTCCATGTGCTCCGCGATGTGCGAGGCGATTACCAAGTCACATGACTTGTCCGGAAGAGGTATGCCTTTTGATACATCGGCTTGGATAAATTTCTCCTTCGGGACCAATGCGGCTTTTCGTCCTCCTCTGTCATCTGTCTCTTCCAGATCCCTGTCGATGTAATACGTTGCTCCTCTTACCGGGTCGTGCCCGAAACCGATGTCTGCCACGATCGTATTATCTGGAACATCGTAGACAATTCCATTATATCCTGGTTTGATTATCATTGTGTTTCCTCCTTTACTTTGTTATACACTCTCATCGTTTCCTCTGCCATCTTATCCCATGAAAATCCTTTTGCTCGTTCTTTTCCCACGAGTTTATTTTCAATAGCACGAGTGATCGCGAACCGCACCGATCTCGGGTTCCTTACCTCAAAATATTCTGCGGCATCCCCTGCAATCTCGTGGAACACCGAGATATCACTACATGCCATCGGACAACTGCATGTCATCGCTTCGAGTTGGGGTATCCCGAATCCTTCACACCACGAGGGGAATACGAACGCTTCTGCCCGCTGATACAGCCTTGCCAGATCTTCGTTGTTTTTGAAGAATGTCTGGTGAACCCGCGATTGAATGTCTGGGTAGAACATACATATTTCTTCGTTGGTAAACGGACCCCCTCCGGCACAGATAACGTGCAATGTCTTATCTTCTCGCAGTAACTGGCTCGTAGCCGTTGCGAATTCGTAGAATCCCTTGTATCTCGCCGCTCTCGATCCTACGAAGAGGACGTATCTAAAAGTCGGTTGGACGAGATTCGTGATTGGGGTGAGTGATGTCGCAAGATGGATGACTGTTATCTTATCTGGATCGATATCATAATACTGAAGCATATCGTCTTTCGTTGCCTGCGATAGTGCGATCAGTTCAGTCGCATTCTCTATTGTGAGTTTCTTGTTACGGATCACCATTGCGGAATCGCCAAATTGTTCCGGGTATCGCTCGTGCGCCATGTCGAACACGGTAAGCACGTACGGTTTACCTCGAAGATATTTCAGGAAGTGTGGATTGTAATACGTCGGGTGGAATACATCGAACTCGAAGTGTTTCAGATTGTACAGGATATTCCGCTGGTTGAGGTAGTCGATGAGATAGTATCCCACCATCTCCATATATTTTTGACTGGGAAGGTTTACAATAGGGAACGTCAACCCAGTGATTTGATTTAGATATTCATTTCTTGAATATCGCATCGATATCCGGGTGCTGTCTTCCGGAAGTCGTTTGTACAATTCTGCGAAGTATTGTGAGATCCCGCCATACTTTTGCATGGTGAATATCTGGTGGTCGAATAAGACTTTCATTTTAGATCTCCTTACAAATATCCTTCAGGCTTTGCTCAAATGGTATTTTTGGTTCCCATCCGAGCTCGGATTTGATTTTGTCATTGCATCCAACAATAGTCGGGTTATCGATAGGGCGGGTAGTCGTGATATTTTCAAGGATATCTACGTCTATACCGAAATTTTCTGATATCATTTTTATGATAACTTCTATCGATCTCCCGTGGCCGCTGCATACGTTGTATATGCTCCCAGACCGGCTATGGTCCAATAATAGTTTATATGCCTCCACAACATCCAGAACGTCAATGAAGTCGCGGATTATCTTCTTATTTCCGACCGCCACTACTTTTGGCTGGAGGCCGGATTGGATACGACGGAATTGTTTTACTATTGAGGGGATAACAAACCGGTCGTCCTGATTTGCCCCGCAATGGTTGAATGATCTGGTACATACGATATCCATTCCGTACCCAGAGACGAACAGCGTTGAAAGTTGTTCCTGTGCCATTCTTGCTATCGCATACGGACTTGTAGGATTCGCCGGGTGCGTTTCTTTGAGGGGTAAATCCGATTGGGAGACAATCCCATATTGTTCTGATGACCCTACTGACAGTATTCTGGGATTGAAATCAAGTAATCGAATGGCATCTATCAGGTTGAGGAAAATGCAAGTGTTGTTCATGAACGAATCTGATGGAGATCTCCAACTTTGTTCTACGGAACTTTGTGAGGCCAAGTGAATGACGTAATCGGGTTCAATATCTGATATTACCTTCCTCAATTCGTTAAAATTCAGCATTTCGACTGCAATGCTGCCAAGAGATGCAGTCCTGCTTATCCCGAACACTTGGTATTCACCCGCACAGGCAGGAATGAGATGCTTTGCGACAAACCCGTTGGACCCGGTTACAAGAAGACGTTTCATTGTTACCTACCGGACCTTGAATCGGGTTTTTATGAATTTCATGATCAGTTCACATGAGAATATCGTAATTCCTATTGGATTTACTGATAGTGCTTTGAGTAAATATGACACGAATTCTCTTGACATCCCGGCATGGAGATAATCCAGACTCCCTTTTGCATAAACATATGGAAGTGCGTCGATACACCAGTCTATGACCTCGCTGGATGCATCCGGATTGTGTTTTATTTTTTCCAGGATGATTTCATATTCTTTTACATATTCCGTCATCATCGCAGAACTTTTTGCAGATGCGTATATTTTGGCGGTTGACAGGGGTTTGTTGATATAATCCACTTCAGTACAAAGACCGGCGCGTATCCAATAATCTATGTCCATGGCCAAGTGCAGATTGATATCAATTTCACCAACTGCGTCTATTGTCGATTTCCGCAAAAACACAGAGGGTTGTAATATATCGTTCTTGAAGTAGATCAGCGGTTTTAGACTGTATTTTTTACTTTCAAAATATCTCACGTTTCCGCCATGTTCGTCTGACAGCAATCCATCTCCGTAAACCATTCCCACTGACGGATTGGCTATGAAATGATTGACTACGGTTTCTACTGCATCGGGGGTGTAAACATCGTCTGCGTTGAGATACGCTACGATCTCTCCTTTTGCCATTCTCCACCCTTTGTTGATGGCGTCGGATTGTCCTTTGTCCGGTTCGGATATCCAGAACAGGTGACCCCTGTGAAATTTCAGGATGGCCAACGTTCCGTCTGTTGAACCCCCATCAATTATGATATGTTCGATGTTCCGGTACGACTGATTCTCAACGCTGCGGATCGTTTCCTCTATATAATCGCCTTTGTTGAATGACGGGGTGATTATCGATACTAGAATGGGTGTCATGTCTGTTACCTACCTGAAATTCTCTTCTATGAAGTGGGTGCCGGAGTCGGTGTGCTCCGTTTCTTCACACGCCTTCTTCCACAACTTCTTTAACTCCGCCTCTTCTCGAAGTTCCCGTATACTCTTGGTTTCTATCTGGCCATTTTGTCTAGATACTTGGCTAGATACGTTACTCGTCATTTTCTTTGATACCCCTTCATCTCTCTGTCGTCTCTGTTCATCCGCATCTTCTCTTCCATCTGTTGGGCTTCCCATTCTTCTTCTGTCATATCCATATCATCGCGGTTGTCGCTCATTTCCTCCACCACCCCCACCAGCTCGCCGCTGTGTAGTAGCCATACATCGCTGCAAGCACACCGATTGGCACAAGCCCGCCGTTCCACCAATGCATGAGATACCCGACGGCCCATACGCATAGCATGGGGTTTGACCAACACCAGATGGCGTTGGCAGTCTGCGGGTCTTTCCTGACATTGAACACCCACACGCCGTAGCACGCCAAGATGCTGCCGAGGATTGCGAGAGCGGGGCCGAGGAAGGAAACAGTTACCATACGCTTACACCTTGGAAAAGCGACATGAGAAAGCCAACCACTACTACGAGGAAAACAACTACCAGTATAGTAATCACTTCTCGTGTCATTCCTGTTGCTCCTGTTGGCGCAAAGATTCCATTGCGTCGAGTGTCATTAGAGTTTGTTCTATCTCTGCAATCCTCGTACGTGCTCCATCTCGTTGGTCGTGTCCTTTTGGATACTTCGTTTCAAGAGAGTTAGCACGACATTGTAAATGTTCACGGAGTTTTCTGAATACCTCCTTCATCTCATCCTTGCGGATAGCAGATTCGTTGTCTTTGAACGCCTGTTTTAAGATTCCTGGAACGTCTGCTTCGTCAATCGTTGTCATCTCATCACCCCTATATTGCAGAAAGGACAGACGCCCTCACTCGCTGAATACATCCCGCAATGGCTGCATTTCTTGTATTTCGCTTCCCGCTTCTGCTGGGTCGGCGTGGAGTCGATGGGGTCGGGGGTCATGACCAGTTCACCCTCAAATATAAAATCGGTGTTAACTCTGCCATCTCCCGCATAAGTTCCGACTCGCTTGTTATCCCCTCTGCTGGAATCTGCGTTGATTTGGTCTTAAGTTTTTCGAGTATCATATCAGCGAGTTTTATTTTATCTGCATCTGACGGGCTGATATAATACACCATCTTATTCAGCCAGATGTGATTACTGTCGCTCTTCTCCATTGCCAGTTTTACATAGTCACTCTCTGACATCTTCGCTGGTGTTGTTTCTGCTGTCATCACCGATCCTCCTTCTGCTGTTCTATTACTTCGTGGTATCCGCAATCGCACCACAGCGCATAATCGCCATCGCCTTCTTTTGTGACTTCTGCATAGTCATCACATACTGGGCAATTCATCGCCGCCCCTCCTGCTGTGGCTCCGGCTGCCGGAGGGATTTTACCAGTGCTGTCAAATCGTCCAGTAATACGAATCTAGATAACCCGTTGCCGGCTGTTGCTTTCTGATGTGGGAAAACATAAAATCCTGTTTCACCATCGATGTTGTATAGCAATTCTTTTGCGAACTGCTCCCGCTCGGCTTTGGCTCCGTCCACTTTGCCATGAGCGTACGCAGAGACCATGTGCTCCGGTGCCGGGGCGCTGGTGTGGGGGCGGGACCGGATATCTGACGCGACCATACCGGGGGTGCATCTAAACCCGGGTGCAGAATATTCACAGCCGTCGCAATCGGTATTACCCCCACACACCTCAAGACTGTGTAATTGCTCCTCTGTGATGATGTATTCCTTCGGTTGTTCGCTCATCTCCTTCTCCGCTTTTCTCCTCGCGTATTCCAGTGCTCTCTCGGTCTGTCGTGCTGCGTCTGTGATTCCATCGCTCATCCTTCGCTCACTCCTTCCTGATAGTCGCTGCTGCCTTTGCTGGCTTGCACTCCTGCTGCCATGCACTTCTTACACTTCTTGCTGCTCTTGTCGGCAACTTCGCAATCGGCAAGATTGCACGTCTTGTCTTTTGGGTTCTCGATCTCCTCTACTCGCACACGGACGCAACGGTAGCCATCACGTTCTGCGACTCTCCAAACTGAATAGAACATAGTGATTTCATTAAGGAATCTTCGTTTTGCTGTTCCTTCATCGTGAGAAACCGAATCTGTAAAGACTCCTCCGTCCGGCGCCTTGATTGCCCACGCGAGGATTGTGGATGTCATGGTGCAAACACCACCCTATAAGGACTTGTCAATCCTATAAGAAGGCCAGATAGCAAACAAATTACAGCCCATGCAAATGCCGTATTGTAATCTACTTGTCTATTCATTGCGCTCACTCCTCCCCGCCCGCGTCTGATGGTGTGGTCTCCTGATTGCTATCGTGATAGAATATATACACAATACTACACACCATTACAAACCATGACCAGAGACCTAGATGTGCAATGAATATTCCAACATCTCTAAAACCCAAATTTCCTGCAACACTACAAAATATTAGCTCCCATAGTGCGATTGCCATAAATCCCGATATGATATTCGCCTCGTCGTCTTTGGTTAATTTGTATTCGAGCCTCATCACACCCTCCCCTGCTCCACCGCCACCGCCAATATCTTCTGCGCTACCGATTTGGGGGTTCGCAACTGTTTCAGTAACGGGTTCTTTATTTTCTTGCGTTCACTTGCCGCAATGTCTTCCAGCGCGAGATAGGTTTTCTCTGCGATAATGAGGGTGCGGTCGGACTCGGGAATTGTTGTCATTCCAAACACCTGCAATGGGGGCTGTTGAATTCGCAGTTGCATCGGCATCGGTCTGCATCGTTGAAGCCTTCGCGATCAGCTTTACCGCACTGGTCTACCCATGCTATGCATTTCTCTTTCATGCACGGTGCGCCGTATGCAACAATTGTATTGAATTCTGTGATTTCAGTACCTAATGTTTTATGGCATATCTTTGCGTCTGTCATTCCGTCTCCACCTTCCAACACATCTGAGAGATACGACGTTTGAGCCTGTTCTTCGGGCACTCGTTATCTGACGTTGCAAGGCATGGGGGTTGCGTATTGTTCGCGTCATTCACGAACTTGCATTTCTTCATATTTTGTTATACGCTTTAAGAGTTAATAAGAGTTTCTATATGCTTCTAAAAAAGGCGTTGAACCAAACCCTGCCACCCAAACCTGAGAAAAAGGCGGGTTCGATCCCTCTGGGTGCGCAAAGGGTTGGGGTGCTCGCCCGGGCGTAGCCGGGGTCATCGCGGTGACATTTTCATCCCATTCTTCAGTTCTATTAAGAGGTAATATAGCAAAGGAACACAAACCGCTCCTATGATTGGAACGGCAACGAGAGTTATTATGATGTCTGTTTCGCTTTTAAACAACATCCCCGTTTGTATGTAATACCAGAGCATCCTCATAATTGGAATAACGATTGCTCCAGATATAGCCAAACACAAAGTTTCCTTTTTGGGTTTCCATGATGGTTCTGGATCTATAAACACCCTCTCTTTCTTCTGATTCGGTATTGTCATTTAATATCACACTTCCTAGGAAATCCATACCAATAACAAGCGTGTTCCTCTCCGTTCTTATTTGAGCGTGTAGTACATGGGTAGCCAGTGTACTCACACATTTTGCCTTTCTTTATGAAGTGCTTACAAGTGCGTTTCATTTTACCACCTGTCATTTCGCCCCGGCTCTATCATGGGGCGCCTGCTTTGCAATGCGTATTACACGAGTTGTTCCATACGGTATTGCATTTGATATCACCATTGCAATACTCTTCGTGGTGGCACCACAATGCGCATTTGCACTGGTAATCACCGTCGGGCTGTGGTATCTGCGGCATTGCAACCTGTTCGTTTCCGATGTATGGCAATACAAGTCCGACGATGATACCAAGAACCATAGACACTGCCATTAAAATGAATACTCCGTTGTCTGTCATCTATAATCAACTCCGGCGTCGTCAGACCATTCAATAACTTCTTGGACGCTTTTGAAGTACAGACTCTTCTGCCCAATCGATTTACCTCTTGTTGCCCCATCGTGCTGGAATACACTAACCACAACTTCGTGGGTTACTGGTCGTTTTATTTCTAACATATTACTTCACAACCGCTCAAATTCATTTTCCCTGAATACTCTTCTGTCTTCCCTCGCCACACGCTTCCGATGCAGCGCCGCCAAGTCCTGGAGCACCAACACCTGCACTGGCTTCCCTGTTGCTTGTGATCGCTCGGTGTAGTGCTGGGTGAGGGAGGGGGTGAGGGTGATGGCGTCTCCGATTGGGTTAGAACGAAGATACTCTTCAATATCTAACGTACAGTCCGTTTCTTTCACATCAAAGTATGGGCAGTCTTCTGGGCACGGATCTGTATTCTCTGAATGGATGCATTCGTGTCTTACTACCAGAATGTCTTTGTCATCGATGATATATTTCCGGTTTTCTGTCATCGTAGTAACCTCACGATTCCATACTCTCCAACAATCTCGCCGTTGTCGTTTCTTATGTCGTGCTTCCCTGCATGGAGATCGTCTGCAAGTTCGCGTAGGAGTTTTTCTATGTCTCCGAAAGTATCAAACTTCTCTGAGAACAGATCGATTCTGAAGAGCGTCTTTATTTCTGCGTTGTGCTTCTCCGTCATCTCACATCCTCCACCTTATACACACTAGGCAGATACGCCCAGTTGCCGCATTCGTCCAGCATATACCACATCTCGCCATCAGTCAACAGGCATTCGATGTCGCAATACGTCAGCCGGTCCGAAAGCCCCGCGTCGATGCAGAGTTGCTGTAAGTCGGTTGTGTATTGTTTACCCGTACGGGTGTCGGTGATGAGGTGGTGCTTTGGGGTGCGGGTGTCGTGCTCACATGTAACGCAACACGGATCGTATGTTACGCTCAGATTTATCGCATATTCTTTGCACACGCATTCGTGATCACACGTTTTCATTTCCATCGTTCCACTTCCGTTTCAAACCTGCGTATTGCCGCAATCGCACCGTCTTGAAGTCTGTTCAGATTCCCATAATCGTTACAATTCTTCACTGATGCATATTGCGCGTGAATCCAATCTTCAGCATCCAGATATTTTATGGTTCTGAATCCTCGTGTGATGTTGGTGTTGATATGCGGGCAGTCTTTACAAAATAATGACATCTCTTCAACACATTCTTGGCACGATGTTTTTTTCGTCATGCGCTCCCTCACACCCCCTGCGTCTTCTGTTCTTTCTTCTCGCGTTCCAACTGGTATATCCTCGCCCGGACGAACCCCGCAATCATATCATCCCCGAACTTCTTCCCCCATTCGTCAGCATCGCGGTATGCTGCGAGAACAGCGTCTTGTTCTGTGGTCATCTCACACCCCCTGCTTCTTCTTCATGCGTACACAAGACGGATGCGCCAACCCATCCATATAATTCCAAACGGTTATCCCGTCTTCAAACGGTTTGCCGCAAATGAGACACGCTTTGCATTTCTCTTTTATGGGTCGCCAGAGTTCTTCGCGTTCTTCCTCTGTCATTGGTGGTTTGTTCATCAATGCTTTGAAGTCTACCATCTCATACCTCCTTCTTCAGCGCTATCACTTTCTCATATAATTTATTACGCATCTCTTCCGTGAGAATTTCATCCCCGTCTGGGAACTCAACCATGTCGTCACGCATAACACATTCGATGTATTGGAGTTCCCGTTTGTTTAGCCATAGCGATGTCATCTCACACCCCCTGCTGCCCGGGTGGGGGTGCGTCTTTGTGAGTGATGCAAGTATCCTGATTGCAAAACCCGTTCTCGGACATCCAGCCATGATATAATCCGCACCACATGAACCCTTCCTTCTGCCGGTCCTCGGGATCTGCCCATGCGCTGTTACCGCACTGATGACAGCTCATTTCCTCATCTCCCGCGCTTCTTTGATCGCTCGCCACATCTCACCGGCAATCCCATATATCGCGTGGCCATCTCCACTCTGGCACCACGCCGGATCTGACAAGACTGTATCCAAGTGTTTGAACTTCTCGTAGACTTCTTCGAGCGGGTCGGTGGTCATAGCAACCACCGAACCACAATGAACTTTGATTGGAACATTTCTTTACCATATTCCTTTTCAAACCAGCCCCACATATCAGATGCATTCTTGAATCCGTCAAGTTTGGCAAGATCAGAAAGAATGTGGATATCGTCTCTGAAATAATCGTGGCTTGGTTCCAATCCATCTCTTGTTAGAACATTCACATGCATCTGGCCGCACTGGCGGTTGAACGCAATCAAGAACGGTTTGTCACTCGGCACCACGTCCTTAATCCTGGTGCCTCCATTGCGCGGGTTGTGCCAGAACAGGTTATAACGGCCTGTCGTCTCACGCTTTGCCCAGCAGTTCAGGAATCGCTTATACTGGCCTGGCGAATACTTCCGGATTGTCTGGCACTTCTCACCGTTCTCTAACTTCTCTTTGAATACGCTGAATGAAAGGATCATACCCCATCCCCCATGTGGTAGCGCTTGAAGAGGACCATCTAATCCCTCGCTGGAAAAATGTCATTCCCATCCTTGTCTTTCCCAACTGGCAGTTGTATCTGAACGCCCGCGAGGATCATCGCTTTCATAAGTTCCGGCTCGCTAGAGTCCCAGTTGAATACCTCGTCTCTGTCTGGCCCTGTGAGTGTCATTCCACCACCACGTTCTTTGCAATGCTCTGAATGATGTTCGTCATCAGGAGATTATACTGACTTCGGTTCATCGCCTTGCGTTTATACAGCGCAGAGAACCTGTCAACGTTGACAGAGTAAAACCATTCGTAAGCCAACGCGCCTTCTTCAAGGAATTCCATTTCGATTGAGAATGCCGATAACGGTTTCTTATCCTTGCAGACCAACGCTTTGCTTTTCTCAACAAACTCCTTAAACAGTTTATATTCTTTGGTTCTCTTGTTATGGATCTTCTCGCGCAGTTCTCGTATATCCTGCTGTAACTCGTCTTCGAGTTTCTTGGTTTCAAGGTTGTAGTCGTAGATGATAAGTGCTTGGCAGTGGTGTGAGTCTGACGATGAATAGTATAGGTTGAACTCGCCTTCGCCTCCGCCAATCTTACAGAAGCCCCTCATATGGTGAGCGCTCCTCACGTTATGCCGTACCCTCTGGAAACTAGAGCACGCTCTACAACTAACGTTGCTTGGCTCCATTATAACTTCGTGGAACTTCGTGTCTATCTGTGTTACTCCGCTCATTCCCGCGCCTCCGCGTCGGGGTGGATATGTGGAATCATAAAAATCAGATTGGGAATGTTACCTTGCCATCAAGGTTCGCCTGGAACAGTGCCATTGTGACTTCCTTGCTTGCCTGTGCGCTTTTCAGCAGCGACATGGCCGTGTTGAAGTCTGATGCTCCCTTACACAGCAGAAGCGCGTTGGCTAGGCTTGCATCGGATTTTGATGGGGTGCTCGGGCTGAATGATTCACCAGCAGTATCACTTGGCTGGAGTTTACGGACTGTTGGCACATCAAGGTAATATTTCGTGACTGTGTTGTTATCTTTGTCCTTCTCAGTCTTGACAACCACCCGGCCACGGAACCGCATGTTGACCACGAACTTTTCTTTCCAGTCAGGGTATTTGTTTTCTGTGAGTGGCGAACCAATCTTGCGGAAGAATTTGACAACCCCGGAAGTGAACTTCTCGTCCTCTCCAAAGTTGAGCTTATCAACGCGGAACATTGTTACCACGATGTTCTTACTAGCAAGTTCCTCAAACTCACAGACTGCTTTGACTTTAGGAACGGTAGTTGTTGATCCATCCGGGTTCTTCTTTTCGTCTGATGTGTTAATCTTGCGCGGGAACTTTATGAGTCTGAATACATACTCATCGTCTGGGTTGAGCAGCGGTTTCCCTTTGTTCTCATTCTCAAAGTTCTTGCGTTCTACCACTTCCCCAGTGTATCCCCCGAGGTCGTCGTTCTGTTCAGTCATTCGATTACCTCGCCCTGGATCTTTGTTGGTGTGATCTGTTTCATGCGCTCATTGAATGCTTTCATTGTGCATTCTCCAACGTCGTTACCTTCAACTTCGATATCGCTGTCTGCGGTCCGGATAAAATGGAACTTCATCTTCATGGTTATGCTTCCTTGACTGGCTCTGTGTTCTCAAACCTCAACGCCTTCGCTTTGTTGCGAAGGATCTCGGCCATATACTGCGGTACGGTTTCAAACTCTTTGGGCTTATGTTTTCCAAGAGTTTCATAATCACCCGCTGTTATGTAGGTGCTTACTTGCATACATTGTTGTATGCTCGCAAGGTATTTAATTGTGTGCTTGGGGGTATTCCGCGTTGACTACAATGGGTATTTCTTTTAAGTACCCCATATAGAGAAAAAAGAAATTTATTTTTAATTCCAAAAAATTAAAAAAAAAGATTATGGGTTATGTATAAGGAGTTGATCGAAATACCCATTGTAGTCAATATCAAAAAAGTTATTTCGCTGTCTGTTGTAACAATCCAGAAATATTAACCTGCGCTTTGTGTTTATCCTTTTCCGGATCTACTATCATAACATCAGAGCTGGGGCCATCTATCCACATCAGTTTGCTTTTATAAGCATACCCGGTTGACGCCAACTTTTTCAAAGGCTTTGGAACTTGCACATTCACAAACGATTCGTTGCCCGTCAGTTTTCTTCCAAACCATTCTTCAGTAAGTAATCTCTTCCTATCAGGAACATTTTGCTCATCCATGAATTGAAGATACTTGTCGTGCATTTTCTTTTTGTCAAAATAAGAGTATTCTGTATTCCAATCGAATTTTTCAGATATCCACATCTTAAGAGGATCTGATAGCATACCCCATCGTTCTTGAACAACACTTGGATCATGAGTGATCCTCAAACTATTAACCGACATGATATATTGTATTTCGGCTACAACCAGATTGAGAAGCCCGGACATAAACTCTTCTGTGAACACGCGATTCTGATATCCGCTATCCCTTACAAAGAGATTTGGGAATGATAAGAAGTCCCACCGTTTCCACCACGCTTCATCTCCTTGAAGTGTTTCATTATATGATGGGGGTTTGTTGCAAGTATAGACGTGGGGGCAAGTGATAAACCCCTGGTATGCGTCTTTCCCTTTTCGTTCTATACCGTGGTCACAAGTCCCTGTAAACTTATTGAAGTTCCCAGACCCATCAAGGGGTATATCTTTTAAATCATCATGAATATTGAATAACATCCCTTCAAAGTTAGCTGCCAAGAATCTTTCGTTCTTACAAATTTGCTGTAATGAAATATCGCATTTTAATTTTTTACCGATGAACTTGATTATAAGATCCATGTATGTTGATTTTCCAGCATCGGGTGGGCCTTGCAAAAGATAGTTGCGTTTGAAGGTGCTGCGTTTCATGTTCTGATAAATCCCCTGTGTAATTATCTGGGTTAATATCGGTACGTCTTCTTCATCAACCCACGAATGAAACACTTTCATAACAGCACATGGTTTTATGGAACCGTTATAAGTAATGGGCAACTTTACAGTTTTCATATGTTCGTGCGAGTGAGGAAGTAATGTAACTTTGTTAACTTCTATTTGTAAAGCACCGTTTTCAACAAGGACGATATTGCCCGGGGCGTCGAATGGATATTCTATAAAAGAATTCATACCTTTTAATCCAAGTATGATGTTGTTACAGGCAGTTGTTTCACCAGTCTGTAAATGTTTATCGTGTAAAATATCCACAACGATTGCACTTACATCATGCATATCTTCTCTGTAGGTTCCATCCTTTCTTGAAAAGATATATAGGGTATCGTTGAATGAAACGGTTTGGAGTCTGTTTATAATAAACTTACAAACCTCTGGGTGGTTTAACCCTATGATTGACTCCCCACCATCTTCAGATATTGCTTTTGAATAAAGGTTGTCCGGGTATTTGGTTCCCATCGTTAACCCGGCTTTCTTTTTTAATTCGTTAATTTCGTCTTTCTTGTGTATCTTCAATAAAGTATATGCGGCTTCTGCGTCTTCAGATACTTTTATCATTTCCTCTTCTGTGGGTTTTGTATCCATCCGGTTGATTACTTTTTTTATAGCACCAGGAGTAACCTCTTTCTTTTGAATCTTTCCGGCTAATAGAACCGTTTTTAATTTGGATAGACGATCATCATCAGGTATTGGGAAATCTGATGCTTGAATAATTCTTGCGTTCTCTAAAATTTCTTTTTCGGTCTTTGACATTTCACAACACCCCCAATTCCTTTAATTTTTTGCGGAGGTCTTTCCTCTTATTATATATCGTATAAAGACTCCCAGTTCTTTTTAGTTCGTACCCATCTTTTTCTAATTCTTCAAACACATCTCCCCACACGTCATTTAGACAACCACGCCCGGAATCTTCACATTCGATTATACCCTTACTTATGGCATATAGTTCTAATGCTCCACCACCAGACTGGTGCCTAAAGCAATACCACGTATTATCTCTGGTGTTGATACAATAGTTGCTCCCGGTTGTAGATCCGTGGAATGGATGGGCACCCTGCACCCCGTTAGTACATGCATAAGCATCTGTAGGATATCCGATGTGCTCACAGGATAAACCGAGTTGTTCAGAGATTGTAAATCCATTAAAAGAGCGTGGTGCACCATCGGGTTTTTTAAGTGATACCTTTTGGCGTTTGGGAAACTTGATTAATAGTTCATCGAGTTTGTCTTGGCATTCTGTCAGGTCTATAGCCGCCGACTTTTTTCTTCTACCAGTAATTGCGATATATCGACCAGAATCGTATATTTCTATACCCTTGCGTTCTCCACCTTTTTCATCTATCGGTAAATTTCCTCTACCCATTATATGAAGCCCATCGGAATGAAATGATAATTCGGTATATGTTTTATCATTGAATATATCGAGAACCTTTAATCCGAAATCGCTTACTCCATTATCATCAATGCATTTGTCGATATCAACACAGAACGTTCGCGCTTCTTTCGTTAAGACAAATCCAATACCCGCCGTTTTGTATTGTTCCATATTTAAAACAGCGTCTTTAAAACTACACCACGTATTAGAATCGGTAGAACTTCCAGCTTCGAGGTTGGAATTTCTAACGCAGTATGGAATTTTTTTACCACGGGGATATTGCTCTGTAACGATATTTTTCCAAAGCACCCACTGCCGATATGACTTTAAGGCATCGGGAATCCCATCTATGTATATAGTTTTCAAGGCGATTCCCCATGTTCAAATCTTGCTGACAAGGCACGATTTAGTGCAGCCACAACATCTGGGTGGTTTGATCCACCACTTTTTAATCTGTGGTTGTCATCATAGCAATGACATCTACGTGAATAATGTACCCACCCATCATAAGTTATATCTATTTTTCCGCACGTTGGGCATTTCATCCATAATACAATAGAGTCATTAAATTCTCCGTTCTTGAACCAAGACCCACCGGATTCCTCTATATCTCCAAATCTATTTACTGGATGTAAACCTTGATCGAATAGGAACACGTCACATTTTTTAAAATTCGATAACGCTGCACACAAATTATTTTCGTGTTCAGTCGCGGCAGTTCCTTTAATCTCCATGTAATAGTTTAACTCAGGGAAATAAAAATCTGGGAGATATGATCCACTATAGTTTTCAAATTTGTTTCCATAACATCTAACAGGGATGTTATGAAAAGTAAATCCCTCGTCTTCATATACCCACTTTAAATTAAGTGCATCAAAGAAGATTGCCCATCTTGCTTCTAAACGGGATCTAAATCTATATCCTTTATAATATGTTTCGATTGCTTTGAACTTCTGGCGAGCAGCATTGTCGTTAGTAAACTCTGTCATCGTTTGTCCTCCGCAATTGTCCTCTTATGTATGAAGGGCGAGGGAATTGCACCCTGCCTTCCCCCCACCTTGGCGAACCAAGGATCTCCCGTAAGGAAGAAATGCGGAGGACAACCGCATTGTTATGTTTGTTTTACTCCCTTATCAACCTTCTTTTAATATAGTGAAGCGTCACTCTCACGACCCTCTCCCAGTGTCGCCCCCCCACCCAGCGCGGTCGGTGTGGGGCCGGTGTCACGCAGTACACCTCTTAACCTTCGTCGGATGTTCAAGTCCGACATCCTTACAAGTCCCGCCGTTCTTCCTGTAAGGAACAACACGAGCGCGGAAGCTTATCTTATCCCCAACGCTTAAAGCACCGAGCGATTCCATCTCTGGAGTCTTGTCAACCCATACGTGGTCAGCAACCACTTCGCCCTTATGCCTAACATCGAATAGAACGATGGTCGAACAAATTTTACCGTTGCCATCTTTATAGAATCCGTATCGCTGGAAGATCCCAGTGAAGTATTTGCGGTTGCCAATTTTCGGTTTAAGTTTGTCTCTCATTCCGCAACCTCCGCACAATCGACGTTATGATTCCAACATCTTCAACGGTGATAGCAGGAGGTTCGATGTCAAACGCACGGCAGACTTTCTCATACCGCTTCTGCCGGCCTTCCGCTTTATCAGTCCGTTCCTTTTCTTTCAGTTGTGGTTTGATATGCTTAATGAAATTGATGTCGCGTTTCATTCCTCATACCCTCCCAACCACTTCCGCTGTATCTCCTCCAGCGTCATGTCCATCGGACCGAATGGGCAGTCGGGGCGTAGCACCTTCTTCGTTACCATCCATCTCATATTTGAAATACCAAGTGGGTATCCTATCACATACGTCTGCGTTCGGCCTTCTTTTCATACAGAACTCCTTATAGGTGTGGTGCTTGAATATACCCGGCTGGTTACACCACGCAGAGAAGTCATTGTAGGTTCTTGCGTTCTCCGACTGCCAGCATGATAAATCCCGCACGAAGTATGGCAGGACTTTGTTTGCCTTGCACCAGAGGATGCGGGCATACACATCTGAAACGATATTCATCTTCGGATGGCAATAGATGAAGAACTTAATCTTCCAGTCTTTCGGGATATACTTCTTGACTATTGCTAGTTTCTCTTCGATAAGTTTCTGGTCTTCAATGTGGTCGAATGCGAAGATGTATTCACCGATATACTTCAACCGCGAAAGCATCTCTGCGATCTCGTCGTCGACCAACCGTATATCCAGCCCTTGATTAAACTGGCACGGAATCTGTAAGTCAATAAGTTCTTGCAGGAATTGCTTATGGTTAATCCCTGCAAGGAAGTTATTGTCAAGGAACTTGATTCTCTTGTGGTGGATTAGTTCCTTAACGCTCTGCACCTCTTGGTGGACATAACCTTCCTTCTCTGGGACAATACAGAAATCACAATTGCGAATGCAACCGCGATAGATGAAACCATACGAGGTATCGTTGTCCGGATATATGGAGTAGTCTGGTTTGCAGGCATCGATCTCTTTCGGGAGTTTCTTTTTGATGTCGTAACCCGTTCCGCCATAGTCAACCTTGCAGTCGCCTTCAATAACTGTAAGATGTTTTGGTGTTGTGTCGAATATGGCGCTGATGTAAGCGAGATCGTATCCTGTACAATCTACGGTCTTCTGCTTTGGCTTTCCGTAAACGGGGATGCCAAGTTTCAGAAGCACTACAATGTAACCGAGCAGTTTATAATATGCTGCGAGTCGCATCAAAGCGAGATTGGGTATTGTGCTATCGGTGTCAACGAGTAAGACTTTCATAGTTCACTTCCTTTCAACGGCGCGGTGCACTGCGAGAGCTGGCGTTGGGTTGTGTCAGTCATTCGGTCTTCTCCCCCTCTCCGAACGAGAGATACATTCCGGCAATGAAGATCCCAAGGCAAACAACCATTGGCAGTACCCATCGAAAATCGTTGGCCGCGTATCCGATTCTCCATGACGCATATACCCCTGCAATACCAACAATAATTCCGATATATCCAACCAATCCATACTTGTCTTTCATTCTTTCACCTCACTCACCAACGCCAACTGAATACTCTCAATGTAAGCGATGCATTTGAACAGTTCGCCTTTGAGTCTGCCGAGCCGTTTGTGCAGGGCGCGGGAACGGGGTGTCATGGTGTCACCGTCAGCGTATATTTACATTTCAAATAAAGATTGGTCAATGCCGCACCGATGAGTAAACCCCACGTAAACATTGCAAGCGGGAATAAATCGGTCATAACGGCAGCCCCATACATCTGATAATCTGGTGGTAGAGTATTCCGCATCCAAACGCGGATGTGTGCGTTACTACCATGAAACAATACCATTGGCCGCGTGTCATTGCTTCCTCCGGTTCTGTATCATCGCAACCATTTTGGGTCTATTATGTAAAAACCACGAGATGAGTTCTATTTGCTCCCCGCACGATAACCAAACCGTACCATTATATACGCCACTAACAGCAATTTCCGATTCGGGGTTATCGCTGTCTTTTACATTGATGTGGATTGTCATCAGTGCCTCCGATATGCCCGAACCGGATAATGTCGCGGCGGGTTGATTGTAATCACAGTCTGTGTAAATTGCTGCGGGCAAGTTACCGCTGCTATCATTTGATCGCGGATATCGCTTTGCACTTTGTTAACCGCTGGCATCATCGCTTTCAATACAGCACCTCGCATGTAGTCGTCAAGGATGCTCATGGTTGTTTCACCCGACATTCTCGCTCTGGGTGGGCGCAATAGAAACATCCGCATGTGTAGTGAGCATACAAAGTGTATTGCGAAGGATCGGTGGTGTTGCTTGCAAGTGCCCGCGTTTCATTGCGGTGTTCATATTCACATGTTGACGGAAACGGATTAACTAATTTATTCAACGAACCGTTCAACGAGTCCGATTCCTTTGGGGTTAGTTTGCGACCCATTAATTCTTCAATGGTCGCCATTATTCCCACCTGTCAAAGATCGGAACTGTTATTCGAGTCACGACACCTTTTGGTCGTGTGCTTGTTTCCTTAACAACATAGCAGGTATCTCCGGCTTCAACACCATCTACGCATCCGGAAAGATCATCCTCTCCAACCTTCTGATATTTCAACCACCAGTGGTTAACTCCGGTGATGTTACCGTAATCTTCTTTGATATCTCCCATGTCATGATCTGCAAGTTTCATTGCATCTTCTGGGGTCACATGTGCATAGAAGATAACAACCGGATAATCTTCCGAAAGCCAATGCGCTTCTGGATTTTTTGTTTTGCGAGTCATCTTTCCACCTTCGTCACAGTAGCGATCACAACATCGTCTATTAGATCATCGACCTTATCCTGCAAGCGAACCTTTGCATCTTCGATATCCGATGCAAGGAAGCACCACGTTGTTGTGACTTCACGGATTGTAATCTTTCCTTCGTATGCTGGCATTATCCATCTACCTCGTTACATGGTTCCCATTCTGCATCCTTTCGGTTCTCCGGGCAATACTTATCGTGGCTCGGGCATGGTCCTACAATGCACGATTCACAGATGAAATAATGCGTGTCGTCAAATATCGTGGTCATTCTTTTTCCCCCAACCAAGTTGATTTGTCATACGGTTCTCTTTTGATTCTTCTCTCCCTCTCTTTGCATTCTTCCGGTCTGCTATTAATCTCATCCCGCACCTGATTGATTAGCATCTCGCAAATCTTCAACGCCTCACCACGAAGCACCGGCGATGTCCTGAATATCCGTAGTGCATAATCAGCACCGATAAGCTCGGACAGCGAACATTTCTTCCAGCGGGTCTTGAGTGCTCTGGTCTCTATTGAGTCGTCTGGATGTGTCAACAGATATTTCCCCGAGCACTCTTTCTTGTCGTCGCACACATCGCACGGCTTTCCGGGAGTCCATGACAGCCCGAAACATTCTTGACTGTATCTCAAATAGTCGTCGTAATGATCTTCTGCGTTTTCGATTTTGTCGGAGGTCATTCCGGTATCTCCTTGTATACTCTGAAGTCTTTGATCTGCTGGTCCACGAACCTAGACTTACACCACTCTGATAAGTCCTTCAAAATTGCAGAAGCAATTCGATTAACCTCTTCTTTCCTCTGCGCCTTCAACTCATCTTCGGAATAGATGTTACATTCAGAACCATCGCACTTGTCGCAAAGACAATGTGTGCTTATCTCGTCGCGGGTCATGCTTCTTCCACCTTCCAGCATCCCTGTGATATCTGGCATTTCAATCTCTTCTTCGGGCAGTTGTGCGGCTCCTCGAACGCCGCACAATTTACCGTTGCCCTACCGTTCATGTGATAAAGATGCTTGCATTTTTTCATAATATATAGTAGGCGTTAAGAGTTAATAAGAGTTTCTAAAAAGAGTTGCCTTCAGCCAACTTGATTACAGTTCTCATTCTCTCACCACATCGTCCTGCTTAACGTGGTCGCCAAGTGTTTTTCTGATTGTGTATAGCGTGCACCACGATGTCCTGAACTTGCATGGCTCACGGCATTTCTGGATCGCTCCTATGTCTCCAGTGTGCGGGCAATGAATCTCCGCCGCATACACCAGCCTCTCAATCTCCCCGTGGTACTTCGCCATCGTATCCTCCCACCGCTGGAGGTGGCGGGCGCTGTCGTTAGGTATCATGGCTTAACCTCATACATACATCGTGAGCAAACAGGGCAAGGTAGTTTGGAGGAGAAATAAAATCTCCTGCGATACAGTTCGCTATCAAGAGTAAGGACCACTTCGCTTAAGCAGTCTCCACTCTCGCAAAGATACTTGTGTTGTTCTCTTGTCATCTAAAACACCGTCCCGCACTCACGGCACCGCGCGTTGTGCTGCCGGGACCGCCAGAGCGTTTGAAGGCTGTGGCAATGCGGGCAGCGAGGGTTGCGGGAGACACGCGCCCGGAACTGCACCTTGCACAGCCGCATGACACGATCCATGCCTAACTTGGCGGCTAGGTGCTTCGGGAGCGTGTTTGGGATGCACTGTGAAGGCAATGGAGATCTTCGGTAGTTATATTCCATCTTCATAACTTAACCTCCGCCTTACAGATGGTATCGTTATGATTACCGCCGTGAGATACGATCATACCATCGACTTCATCATAGTCGGTAACGTAGCATACGATCATCCCATCAATCTCCTCAAACTTTCGTTTGGTTCCAACACCCACAGAGTTCCACCCAAACGATAATACAATTCCCCCTGGAACCAACACGCGCTTAATCTCGTCGCGTAACTTTGCCCAGTAGCCGGATGTAGTATCTTCAAGGTGGGTCCCAACGCTGTTGTAACATTCCTTTAATTGGCGTGGTGAATATGCGCCATCGAATAGCACACAATCCATAGATTCGGTCTGTAACGTTTTCATCCACGCCAATCCATCTATACCTCCGTATGCCATATCGTTACGATACTTTGCAATGGTCGAACGTCCACAGAATGGATCGCATATCCTGTCAGACTTTGGAAGGTTGGCGTCAATGAACTTCCTGATAACGGGGATCTCAAACGTGTGTTTGTTAGGCATTGCCCAGACGCGACGGTAGTTTACTCTCATTCATACATCTCCGGGTATTGTTCCATGTGCCTGATAATGCCATCAATTTCATTTCTCATCTGAAGGAATTCTTGTTTTGATGCATTGAACAAAAAGACCTCATGGTGGTTATCTTCAATCGTGAACATTCTTTTTCCAGTTGCAATAGCCGTTCTGCGAATTACAGTCATCCCTCTTTCACCGGCATTTCAAATATGCGTTCATACTTCCCAGATATCCGTTGGAATGACCAGCCGATACTACCATCTTTGTGTGGATGATCTACCCGACGCAGCGAACTGTGATCTCCAGGTAATTCAACCAATTCCCCGCACCCACATTTTATAATTTTAATTAATTTGTCTTGATGTGGGCATTCGCGTTCGCACGGGATAGGGCAATTTGGTTTAGTAAACAACGTGCACGCTTTATCAGGGCACAATAGGTATGTCGTGTCGTGTTCCATGTCTTTAATGTGTTTCATCCTCACTTCACCACCCTATACAACGGCTTCCGCATATCTCTGTTAACATAGCATTCTACCGTCTTCGCAGCACAAAGTTCAGCGACATATTTAGTCACCGTCCGTTTACTGTAACGAGCGAATAGTATTTCGTGTATCGCTGTCGCAGTCAACCCCCCATGTTTTTGCAGAACTGCGAGGATTTCAGACGAACACGTTGTAACTAGAACGTCGCCGATTGCTGGTGTAACTTCTTTGCGAGCGTCGCGATACCCGGTCTGGTAATAAAACCCAGCGGTTTTGTGCAGGGCTTTCCCTTTGAGATATGCTTTCCTCCCAAGCCGGTATTGATGGAGCACGCGGCTTGCAGTGGTTGCGGCCATTACTCAAACACTCTCCTGCTCTCGCACCCCATTGTGCACAGTTCCCAGAGGCACAGGCCGTTGGGTCCTGGGAGGAGGACGAGCCAGGTTTGCCAGGAACAAGATTGGCAGTAGTCGCCGGTCATGGGAGTTCACCGCTTGGAACCATTCTCCCATAAACAATATCGAAATGATACCATGTGCCAGTGTAACCTCCACAAAACCGCTGCTGCGATTCTTGTGATTCAAACGGGCAGTATATTGGAGCAGGCACCGGATTCTCTAAAATGCGCTTATTGCAGCAAGCCCCCGTGGGATGTCTGCACGTGCACCCGGTTTTGTCGTCGCTATAAATATGAACGCCCGTTTCCGGGGTATAGGGGCGCGGGGCTTCTTTGGTCATGGTGCCACCATTGTATACCCAGCGATGTAGTCAGCATACTCTCGCCATTCTTTGGTGCGTGTAGAGTTGTAACCTTCCGGAACACCAAGCCGGTCGAACTTGTGACCAGTAAGAGATTCCTCTTCTAGCCGCGATGCTCTACCGTCAACGAACCCTTGTGTGTAGCAGTCGGCTTTGAGGTTATCCAGGTTGTCGGCGGTTGTGATGATTTGATCGATGGATGCCGGATGGTTGTTGTTGTAACACACTGAAAGCATAACCAAAGCAGCGACGAGTGTTAGTATCATAGCACATTCTATCGGATGTAGTTTCATTTCCCAACCCCCTCCTTCAAGAGCGCGATTGCCTCACGGTATTGTTTTTCACGATTAATCCAAAACGTCGAGGACGAACCAAGAACTTTTGAAAGACAATATGCAAGGTCGTTGTCTATGTTGAGAGATCCATCTAACAATTGCAATATTGAATTGTTAGAGAGTCTTAACATTTTCCCAAGTTTAGATCGAGATATTCCCCGCTCTTGACAGATATCCCTGATTGTATCTCCAGGCGGGGATGGTTTGAACCCATATGCATTTTCATTGAAGAACGGGCAGCTGGTCTTATGAATAGGACAACCATATTCGCAGTCGGTGTCATCTGGCAATTCATCGGTCAAACCGGCAGCACGCCTTGCATCTATACATGCCTGATCGTTCGCTGCTTCTTGCGCTGCGGTTCCGTCATCATAAAAGCTCATATCAACCATTGTGTACATCTCCTTTCAGGAGTGCAATCGCGTCACTATATGCATATGCAACATCTGCCGAATTTGCTTGCTGTTCCATTATCTCCAGTTCCTTCACCACCGCGTCAATCCGTGCCTGCGCGTCGGTGTTGGCGGAGTGGGAGAAGCAACCTACGTAACCAAACCAGCCCGTGCAATATTCGTGCACCATCATAGGCACTGGTTTTGATACCAAGCATTTGAATGGATACGATGGCGAGTTGGTCTTCTCTGCGTGATTGCACGAGTCACAACTTAACACGCACCTGCACGGGTGCTGCTTGGGTTCGGCGCGGGTGGTTGTCATCGTTGGAACCCCTCTGGGCATTTGTTCATTGCAATAAGATACACGCACCTGTAAGCACAATTGCCATACTCTTTTGCGATGTTGCAGACAGATTGGTCTTCAGTTCCTTTGAAGAACTTCTTGCGTGCGTCTGAACAATTCGTAAGATGGAGAATGTTTTCTTTCCTGCTAAAGCAATCTACATATGTTCTGATCATTTCTTCCGCCCCCTCACGCTCGGGCCGCTGAAGAAGTTCTCGGACTTGCAATCAAAGCAGAGGCCAAGGTATCGGCCATCGTCAATGATACCTGCCATGATGTTAGTCTTTTCGCAATACGGGCAGAACCCCGCTTGCCATTCGGTGAGGCGCTGCTTCGCGGTTTTGATGACGGCGCGTTTGCTTGGAGTTTTCATTTAAACCCTCCCAAACGATGAACCAAAGATCGGGTGTGAAATATCGTCTAAAGCCGCATACAGTTTCTTACGATCCTCAGCACTACAGTACCCGATGATGTACCCAAGGTTGCGTTTCGCAGTGATTACTTCCTTTCCCTTTATACCATCGCCCCCGTTTTTAACCATCCACAGTTCATAGTCCTTTGCGAACGAACGGATTTCATCTGGGCTGTCTAATGCGAGCATACCAGACAACAGACTTTGAATTGTTGGTTCGTTGTTGTACTTCTTTAGCATCGCTTCAAACGGTGTCATAATAACTAATACGATTGCTTACTATTTAAAAATAGCGAATTTGATTTGTTATTTTAGAAGTCACCACGGAATTCAATCGCGCTCGCCCGCATAGCAAGCTCCTGCATCTGCATGGTCCTGTAACCGTTCCTTACGATCCGCGTGTGGGCAGCGTTGCCGGGGCAGGGTTTGCTCTTGTTCTGGCACACTACGAAGATGGCGCAGGAGGCGTTGAGGCAGGTCATGACGAAACCCCGTTGTCGAAGGTTCCGTGTTCTCTGCAATACCAATGCTCTTTCCAGTCGTTCCAGCGCATAGGCTGTTTGCAATACGGGCATTTGTCTTTCAGTGGTTCATTCGCCTTCGTGACGATAGTGTGCCCTTCAATATCAAATCTATATTCTTGTTTTTGCATAATTTTCATCTCCCTTATTACCCGCGTTCCTGCGGGAGTGCTACCTGTGGGATTTGAACCCACGGGGCAAACCTAGATACCCGGGTTTGTCAGTCGTGCCTCCGATATGCACGAGGTAGCTAAATATTATGTGCTCCGGTCTTTCCGGAGCCGATTGTATATTCCTAGAGGACTAATGGAGCATGGATCATAGGTGTGTGCATGGCGTTGTCGTGTGCTGTGGGTTTCATCTCCTCCTGGGTTTCATAGTCTCGCATTTCATACGTGCTGCATAGCATAGCGGCAAAGACCCGGTTATGTTGGCCTATGCAGCATTCCGCTGAAATTGAGATTTATTCCTGCTTCTCTAACATAGCGATCTCGTTGTCGATAACATTGCGCGCCTGCTGTAATCCGGTAGCAATCAGATCCATTCTATCGCGCTGTGCTTTGTAATGTAAATCTCCGATACGGTTGTCTACCTTCGCAAGCAGTTCGATTTTTTCTTTAAGTGCTGGTTCCATTCTTTTCATCTCCATTAATTTGTGCAGAACTTCTCGCAGTCCCATGCGTGTCGCCCGGGTGTGTCTCGGGCGACATTCCGCTGGGAAGGGGAGAGAGGGTTAATGGAACCTCACAAACCCCTCACACCGTGCAAGTTCAAAGGCATCCATCCACCGCAGGTATCTGGAAAGATACCACCTGCTTGTATCGGAATCTAATTTCGATGCTGCCTTTAATGCTTTCGACCACGTCTTCACAAAATCCTCATAGAGTTTTGCAGAAGTTTTTGGTCCTATGGTCCCTTCACTGTCTGAAAAGTTTATCAGTTCCACAAAGGGAATTGTTGGATCTGGGTCTGCCCATACTTCCTTATCTGATTTACCAGCGACATGAGCTAGCCAGTCTTGCCATTCATTGTACCCGGAGTAACTACCAGCTCTGAACCGTTCAACTCCGTATTCAGATACTTCATAACATCCTTCTTCCAATCCATCCGCCTGCTTTCTGAAGGCGTCAATGATGTGCACATTTGTGTGTTTATCATCATCGAATTCTCCTTTAACCTTTTTTACGTGGCTGTATGCTGAAATATCAAGTCCCATTTTGTTCACCTCATTGTTACGTTGCTGCGTTCCCTATACCACGCGCATTGTTTCCGCACATCGGGCATTGGCGGGAGTGCTTTCATAGTCTGGCCGTGGTTCGCTTTGAAGAAGCTGAAGAGGCGCGGCTGGTTTTTCATTGGGGCACCTTCTCGGCAGGTTTCCATTCCCCGCACCACCCTTTTGTATACACAGATGGAAATCCCAAATCGCCATTTCCACCATGCATGGCAATAATTTTCGGGGGATAACGGAGGCATTTTGGATATGGCATTTCCAACATGTATCCACAATTCCCGCAAGATTGATCTCTCGGTATCATACCCAACACCCCTCCCGATCCACATCCGCCGGATCGTTGACGTATCCTGGCATCAGGTGGAGTAATGCTTGCTGTTCCTCTATCCAGTCCCATATAATGGAGATGTTTTTTGCATAATCTGTTTGGTTCATTTCCTCTCCCCCATCATTGATCGCCATTTCTTACCGGATACTATGATAGAATCCAGTATGTTGATATCAAGCAACCTACCGGCTTTGACCATCCGTTTCAATGTTTCCCTATCGTGCTTAGACGGTCTGATATCCCCGTTTGGGTGATTGTGCACAATTATCAATTCTGATGCGCCATCAAGGATGCAGCCTTTGAATGTGTTTGCCGGGCAGAACGCCGCGGTATTTCTTCCGCCAATGCACACGATGCGAGCATTGGTAACATCGAGCGATTGTTTCAGCGAGATCACAACCACGAATTCTTGTTCTTGGTCTTTGATAGCTCGCACTAGTTTTACCGCGTCTTTGGTGTATTTTATCCGTGCACCTTTTTTGATGTCCAGTTTTGGGTTATCGGTTATTTTGTATTCTCTCATTTTAATCACATCTCTCATATTGGATCACCGGCACCGGCGCATCGCTCCGGCCATCCCTATAGCGCTTTAGGCGAGCTAGCTCGCGCTGGTCGTGCTCGCTCCGGTCCTGGGGGAGTTTTGCTAAAACGTTGCCGTTTGTTATGCGTTCCTGATTCATCCAAACCTCCGATACTGAAATTCCCCGTCATTTGCTAGATAGCCCATTACCTCTTTTGGGGTGATCTTGTAAGTTACCTTTCCGGTAAACGTGTTCTGAGTACCAGCAACATCCTTTGACATCTGAACCAGTTTGTTCAGCGTGTCTGATGGAGCAAACCGAAATGTTTTCAGAGATCTGCCTTTTTTCATGTGCTCGGAATACTGCTGTTGATAATCCTTTTCAGCGATCACTTTTGCATGAGCCTGTAATACGTCATAACAGGCAAACCGGTTTTCCTGGGATTCCGATTCAGTTACCATATTACAGTCTCACCCCACACGGCACCACGCCTTCCGCGTGCTTCCACCCTTTCCCGCCATGAGCGGTACAGAACCGGAGGACCGGGCACCGGGCGCAATCGGTGAGGGTTTTGGGGGTAGGGGTCATGATATAGGCTCCTTAAGGATTTTGTAGAATACCCGGTGAGTATTCCCAGACAATCCCGCATCGCGCTCTTTTTGTGTGATGAGGTATTTTGATACTGATACGAGTCTTCCTGCGTTTTTCAGCCGGGTTAACTCTTTGTTGAGGTCTTCCCAGCGTGTACCGCACGGACAGTATAAGGGTCCGTGCTCCTCAATGACGGCATCCACGGGCGCGGGCATCAGTCATCAGCCCCATAGATTGATCTGCCGTACTCATCAATGCCGGCATCATGCAGGAGTTGTTTTTTGTCCCATGCGATGAAAATTCGTGGTCCGTACCCGGATTTGTTTTTTGCCGTATACATCAGACCGGATAGTTTGCCGTCAGTCAAACGGAGATCAACAACACCAATACGCCGGGCTATTTCGGCGATTGATATTTTTTTGAGACCGGGCGCGGGCATCAGGGCACCACCTTGCAGAGTATCACACAGGCGGGTAAGCTCATTTTAGTATCTGGGGTTCCCGGCAGCCAATGAGACACGGTAACGGTTTTCTTATTAACCGATTTCACCGGGAACTCTCCGTGAGTGGTCTTTACCACATCGCCCTTCTTAAGCGTGGTGATGTCGAACACACCCCCGATACTGTCAAGTTTTGCCATCCAGTAATCGCGTTTTTCTTGTGCTTGTGGAAGTTCACGCTTTGCACGCTCATTATCCTGTTTTGCAGAGTCGATAGCGTCCGTTGAGAATCCACAAGCAGAGGCGATAAGATCCGGTACGTATCCTTTATCCTCATAGATTTTAATGAAGATTCCGGATTTTTCTATTCTGCGTTCCCACAACCGGATATCTTTTTCCGCGTCCTCAATCTTGCCGGACATATACGGTTTTGATTCTTCCATCTTGGTTAACAGGTTTTCCGCGTGTTCCGATCTGCGGTTCCACTTCCGCGCTTTTTCTTCCTCTTCAATGGATTTCCTGGAATGGTTGTTTGATCGTTCGATTGCATTTTCGTGCGCTCTCTGCGAGTGATGCCCCATAAGGATCGGTTGACCCATTGGGATAAAGGATAAATCGGATTTCTTCCAGTGCTCATCGGATCGCTCTTGCGCGTGCTCTGCGAAGGTTGCGAAGCGTACACTCTTACGCTCTAGCGTGTCCTTGCGTTCCTGCGCTACTTCTGCGTATGTCATTTCTGGCATTATCTCACCTCAACGATCTCGCTCGGCTCGGACCCGCCATCCCATAAGATGGCGTGCCATTTCAGCGCATAGTTTTCATCGTCCATGTACCCCATTGGAGTATAGGTACGGCCACAGTGAGCGCAGTACGGCCGTACCATGTCATCACAGCATGGTTGATCATACATCACGCCATGACAGACCGGGCAAACGCTTTTTAGTTCCCGGCGGGCATCATCACGGGTTTTCATGAATGCCTTTTTTACAGCCCTTTCAATTGGTGCGAGTTTTGAGCTGGGAAAGGCATCAAGGAATTTACAGCACAGGATAACAATTCTTCGGTTATCTCCGATAACCCGCGCTTTGGTAATCTCTTTGGCAATATTAGCGCGGATGTTTTCATAGTCTCGCGCCGTTTTGATGCCATCGGCGATCCGCTGATCTGCAAGTGATTCCATAGTTAGATCCTCCTCAATGGTATCCTAATCGTATTCTTCGAGCATTCCGCGCGTAACCCCACGGCGGGCACTAAGCGCGCTTTGGGGGATATGTCGCGGATTTTGAGCGGGGGTTGGGGGTGCATGGTTACAGTTCCTTAATCGTGTGGTATCCATAGTGCACGTCATAGGTATTGAGTGGTATCATTTTAGAGAGCCACTCGTCGCGGGATTGCTCATTATCCACAATGCCGCAGATGTGGGTATACTTCTGTTTATGCCCCGTCTCATCTGCTTTGTAGAATTCCTTTATCAGTTCATAACCTTTCATGATGATTGCTCCCTATAGCCCCTAAGGGCATTCCCTCCGCCGGACGCGAACCGGCGATAGCGCATAAAGAGAGGGGAGTTTGATCTACTACAATGGCATCCTTGCAAGTTTTAATAAACCTGCATTCTCCGCACGGATCGTTAAAATCGATATCTTTCATCTGTGCAATGAACCTGCATTCGTGTTTTGTTTTCATCTCTTGTTTGCTCCTTGTCCCGTTTGGGTTGTATCATATGTTATCGTGTGAGTATATCAACCTTCCGATATAGTTTGAAACTACATACCACTATATAAGATTGGTGCGTATATACTATCATGGTGAACGAAGAAGAAAAGAAAGACTGTATAGAGTATATCACGGTTATGAAGTGCACCTGTCAAAGGTGCGGGCATCCCTGGATACCTGATAGCGCGCTGAAAGACCCGGAGCGCATCCCAGTTGTATGCTCGAAATGTAATAGCCCATACTGGCAACGACCACGCAAACCCAAAGTGCCCGCGCTGTAATAGTGCCCGGTGGATGAGGGAGAGGAAAGAGAGGACCGGGCCGGAATGATAGGATCTGAAAAAACCATCCCCTGGAAAATAGAAAAAGTTAAGAGAACCAAAAATAAAATTCCGGTACATCAATGTACAAACACACACAACGATGCACACAATCTTAATTAATTATATCATTATACTGTACATTGTTGCAGCATGTTGCGCAACACTGTACTTTTAGGGGGGTAGGGGGGTACTGTAGTACACGAGTGTACATGTTTGTACATCAATGTTGGAATAACACAAAATAAAAAAATTAAAATTTTAAAAATTTTTATTTTCAGAATCCGGCCAGAGGCTCCAGCCAGCTATACCGGATTGTGCACAATCTTTATTTCCTCTCGTGGCTATAATCAAGTATGTCAATTATAAGACCGGCAACTAGAGGTGGTGTCAAAGGCCACATTGTAAAAGTATCAGCTAACGAACGGTTTGTTCCAGGAGACTACACTGGGAAAGATCCACGGACCAAAGCTAAGCGCCGGAACTGGTAAAGCGATTTTCTCTTTTTGGAAGGTTGGATTATACCAACTATGTTTGAAAGTGCTGCTGGAGCGATTCTGTGTGGCTCGGATTTTGCATAACATATGTGAATTTTTAATCATGTAATCCTAGGTTATGATTACATGGTTCCTATTTCTACGACGTTGCTGGTTTATAGTTTTATTAGTATTACATTCTATCATGTAATCTTTGCAAACCTTTATCATGTAATAAATCCAAATGCAATGATAGATGATTATACCATTATTTGTTTCAACAAAAAGAAGGAAGGTTGCCGTACTGACCCCGCGCGAAAGTTTCATGATCCGTGATAAGCTAAACCGGGACTACCAGGAGATATGGGATTTCCTTCTGTATACGCGTACTAGAATTGCAGAAGCGGATTATATAGCGAACCATCCGGAAACCTTCAGGGAAGAGAATAGAGCCATCTTCTTACCAAACGTAGAAGGACTTGGGAAGGATAGATGCACTATAAAGAATCGTGCAATCACGCTCTGTGATAAAGGTGTTGTTGCTGTAAAGAGATTCCTTGATAATAATGGAAAGTTACCAGAGTATACTAACAAAGCAGGTAAGAGATGCATAGCATATCAGAACATAGAAGAGGTTATACAGAGGGCTGCTAGAGACGCGGATTTTGATATATCTGCGATCTGTACTAAGATGCTCCGTAAGACTGGGATATCGTGGTACTTTGCGTGTTTCCCAGACCAAGAATCTATGATTCTTATGACGGCTGGACACACGGCTACTGTAGCGCGAGGGCATTATATTACCCACGGGTTCAGGAGAGAGGATATCAAGGATATGAAAGAGGAATTGACAGGGGTAGAAGCATAATGTTAGTTTGGATTGTGGTAACGCTTGTATGTACAATTGGTGGAGGTGTAGTCGGATTCTTAGCAGGGTATGTTTACTCAGAAACAAAACGCGAACGCGAACAGTCTGAAGAGAAAATCAGAACTCTTGAAATACGACTCATAGCCTCCAAAGTTTGCATGGAATGGCAGGCAGAACGAGAGAGAAAGGAGGAAAACCCATGAACGATATCTTTGATAGTCCATGTTCAATATACATGGCAATAGCAATGGCCGGCGTATTGTGTTTCATATTAGGTCTTTACGTCGGAAACAATTTCTTACCGTGTGGGGGTGTAGTATGACCACAGAAAAGATCCAGTTCTTTATGTCTGACTTAGCTTACAAACTCGAAGTCGGAGAAATCAAGGAGATCCATATCGCCGAACAGAATGGGCGCAAGGTTCTCAGGTTGGAATGCGAGAAGAGTATGCCGGGAGAATACAAGACGGTTAAAGTCAGCAAAAAAGCCGATAAGCAAGGCCGCGTATATTCTAAAACCGACTCTGCTGGTAACACTAAATGGTATCGAGAGGCTAAATCAGACACTGACAAGACGTTCACCCAGAAGTTAGCCGATGGTGCAAAAGACTTCTTCCTGAATCCGGAACGGAATAAGGGGAAGTTTGGGGGGCCGTTCTAATACAACCACTTCGTAGAATAATGGCGAAAGGGGTTGCAACTGCTGGAGCACTCTTATATTTGTTTGGGTTTTTTATTTTTAAAGATGGCAACCCGGTTGCTATTGGTTTTTTTTATGTTTTTTGCAGGATCGTACACTCTTATGTGTACTGATAGTGACGAAGTATTTGCAGAAAGGGATAGTCATTGACATCCACACTAGAAGATAAGCGATATAAAATAGTTAAATCGTTTTTCCAACAATATCACTACCTTTTGAAGAATTAAGCAATGGGAACTCTTTGTGAAGTTGCATATGTGCGTCAGCGTGCCCTCTTGACGATACCTTTTCTAGATTTTCAGGGCGATTGTCATTATGATTACCGTTTATATGGTGGATAATTTCAAACTTTTTTGCCTTGTCTTCTGGGTGTGCGGCATTCCACGCATATAAATGTTCATCGTTAACTCCTCCTCCGGGTGAATTTGGATTTGTTACAATTTCTTTCAGCTCTGTTTCCAGCGTTTCTTTAGTTTCAATCGTTGGGTGTTGACGGTGTTTTCTGTTTTCAAGTATGCCCCTTTTAATACAGTCGTTTAATGGTTCTCTTGGGATGATTTTTTCCTCTTCAATCATCTGTTTGACTTCCATACTAACTCGGATCATCGTGGACCCGCCAACTTCACGGTCAATTGCTACCATACGTATACATTGTGTTTAACACACATAAAACTTGTGTATTATGAACGGAATGTTGGATATATAAAAAAGAGGTTCTTTTTTGCAAATCACTTAGTTTGCGGAAACAATTTGTCAATACTCATCTTTTTCCCAGCCCACCTTTTCGCAGTTTGCCCATCAACCCCCGCCCCTTTCAGGGCTTCCGCAATATCGCGGGCGTTCCCTCCAGCCATAACCACTGGGGCAATAACGGGAGCGTAAGCCATAAGGGACTGTTCCATCTCCAGGACTTTCGGGTTAGTCTTGATAGGTTTCAGTTGTTTAACAGACTTCGCAGGCTCACCACCGCGTCGCTCCTCCAGCTTATCCTTCCGGCTTTTCTTAATCTCTTCTGTTGCTCGTTCCCGCTCTTTATTATAAGCGTCCATAAGTCGCTTGGGGGGTTTCTCGATCATATATAACACGATCTTGTTACGACCAACCCGCATGTATGGATCGAGCATCTTGTAACCAGCGGCTCGGTACATCGGGATCGGCTTGAATATTTTAAGGGATGTGTGGCCGAAGTTGAAATACGGAGTATCCATTTCCCCTTTGAAGTTTACGTTAGAACGCGGGACCACATCAATAAGCTTACTGTTCGGACTGGTAAGAATGTTGATGGTGTTGTCGATACGGTTGATAATGAAAATATCGTTCTTGTCTTTGTTCTCGTCGGATTGCCAGTTGCGGTTCCCCCACGCCAGAGAAATATCGTCGAATAACCGAACGTCGTATTTCTTGGTGTTGACCATCACTTCGTCGGCCTTATCTGGGTCAACGATAGCGGCGGTTCGTTCAATATCGAAATGGTCCCTCCAATCGGTCCCTAGAAACTCCGCTTCCCATTTTGCAGAATTTACGCACATGGTAAGCCCGGACGAGGACTTGCCCGTCCCTTTTGGACCTTCGAGCATAAACGAAACATCCTGATTGTGGATACCCGTTGAGATACCAGCCCAATGTTTGCAAATATTCTGGGCGTTGCCATCCAGTAAATATTCGGGGCGATCTCTCCCCCTGAATCGTGACCATGTTAATTCAGGGACTTTAAGGAATGGGACTTTGTAATTCAGAATGGAACTTATCAATTTACACATCCGTTATAATATCGGTTGATTCTGGAACACCCACTGGGCTTTCAATAACGCCAACTTCTTCCTCTTCAGGAGGTTCTTCTGGTGCTTTGGCATTCCCAACAAGGAGACGGTGAGACACACCAACAAACTGATCGTAGTATGACCAGACTTCTCCAAGGAGGATATCGCACATATCCATAACGGCATCGTTCTTCTGTGTCTCGGTTTTTAGTTTAGGATCGTTTTCTATCTGGTGCATAGTTCCATCTAAAAGATTCCAAGCGTATAGACGGATGCTATCGTCGGTGATGGTTGCGATCATATGGCGTATCTTACGATAGATACGAGGGTCATACTTCGAGGTCATCGAATTCCCGATCTCACCGTATTGCTTATTCAGATCAAGCCAGAGATAGAAATATCCATCCTTCGATCCACGCATCGGACGGTTAACGTCGAAGTCTCCAGGGAGTTGTTTCATCTGCGTTGGCGGTGGTGCTGCCATTTCATTTCTCCTTGTTATTCTCGCAGGTTACACAGCGGTAGTCGATGTAAGCACCGACGAGATACGATTTAAGGAAGTATCCAAGAACGAACCCTCCAATAAACATTGCGAGTATAGTTTGAATGTCCATCTTATTTCACCCTGCTAGGCAATGCAAGCAACCCTCTTGCGCTCATCATCGTTTTGAACTTCGTGAACACTTCAAGCCCTGCATCACACCGCTTTTTGATATCGGATTCAGATTGCCCACACCCATTACCAGTTAACCAAACGCGGGATTCTTCTATTGTTTTCTTATCGGTTTCTTTGGATAACTCCTCCAATCCTTCTGTAAGTTCTATGAGCACAGCGAAATTGAAATAGAACAGCTCGTACAGGTCTTTGATTACCCCACGTCGTATCATGTAATACGTCCTTATACCCGCTGCGTATTGCGCCGTCTCAATAAACGCATCTTCAATCCCGTCGTTAAGTGCCCGCCGTTCCTGCTGGTTTTGGACGCTCATAAATAACCACGCTTCCGTCTCCCTACTTTGTAATCTTCTATCCCGTCGAAAATTGCTGATGCTATTAGGAATAATAAAAACGTCCTCATTAATGCAAGAGCCAATGATAACAAGTCTGAAGATAAATCGATCAACGAATTCGGTAAGTTTGTAGGACTAAAACCAGTAACTTGAATGTGCGACGCTGTAAGTAGAGCAGGAAATGAAATATAGAATACTGCTGTCGATAGAATCCATATTAATGATACTGGATAAAACCACGCGTTTCCGAATGGAAATACTACTTCTTTTATCTTCTGAAAGTTCATTCCAACCCATCCTCCTCTTTTGCAAAAAATAGCCAGTAGAGGATTGCACCAAACACAATCGCTGCCGCAAGTCCTACAAGCATTGCTACCGTTAGCATTACTTCACACCCATCCCAAGAACCTTGTATCCTAGAACGATAGCTGCCGCAGTGACACCGATGATACCCATAGCGATAAGTCCCATCGTCCACCAGTTGAACCATTTCATGGCGTTCATGTCAGCCATACGCTGGAGGATGTTCTTCAACCACGACGCATACTGGGCGGTGTAGGACACCGGGTTGTACTTGAACGCTTCGTTCATGCAGAAGAAATCGCCACGGTTTCCGTTGAACTCATCTCTGTTCGTAAGTATCGGAAGTTTTTCAAGGTCTGCTTTTGCTCTGCGTATGAGCTGCACGATACCCGGATTTTCTTCACTGTCAGAATTGATGAGTATTTCCTGACGGAACCATTTGCCTTCCTTCTGGAACTCACGGTAGTAGACCACACGGGCATCGTTACCGACACCTTCTGTTCTGGCTTTGAAATATTTACCAACCTTAGTTTTGATATCGGCCTCCAAGAAATGCTCTGGCTTTTTCAGAAGTTCCACAATCTCCTTTTCCGTCATGAACATCAGGTCTTTCATCTTTGGTTCTGAATGCAGATACTCGTTTATCCGCTTGAACGCCAGATGATTGCGGTGGTTCTGTGGGAGAAGGCTATCGTGAGCGAACCCAATGATATTCAATCCCCCGGGGTGTCTTAACGGATCAGCGTAGGCAGATACCATTGTCGGGTCCATCTTAACCCCGCTCTGCTCATCCTGGAAGATGGGGTCTTTCGGGTCAACCTTTTTACCGATGATAAACTCTGCGTTGCCCGTCCCTACTTCAACGTCGCAGATAACCATCGTTCCGTTCTTACGGGCTTCCATAAACGTAAACCCTTCTTTCCCAAACTTCCAGAATCCAACAAGGATATTCGTAGGAGTAAAGAACAGCGTGAGAGCTGCTACAATGAAGCAGGCGATGAGCCAGATAGGGACTCCAACGATGGCTCCAAGGAATCCTTTCAACGCTACGATAATCACCAATATGATTGCAACTCCAACCCCAAGCGGGACTAAAATATCAGTAAGTAGACTCATGGTTTCACCGGTGACCGATGTCTAATACCATAATAGTACCCAAAGACATATCCGAGAAATCCGGATGTTAATGCAATTCCAATAACGAGTTGTATCATTATAGGTAGTGAAAATTCAAACACATCTGGTATGTTAATAATCATTCTTTACCTCCCCGGACCCCTATTAAAAAGTCCTCTGCGTTCTCCACCCTGATCCATCCCCTGATTCGGAGGAAGCCCAGAGTATGAAGCGTGATGTTCGCTCTCTTCAATGGTGATGCGGTCACGGACACGGCCTCCGAGAGACGGGCTGATGAAGTCCTTGAATGCGTTGATAATGGCTTCTGTGATGGTTAGTAACCCGGGGTTCTGGGTGTCGGACTCGTCCATAGCGACACGGGCAAGATTCAATTCGATTTCGAGAAGCATCGTTCGCATCTCGATAGATTCGTTTCTGGCGAGCATGGCATTAGGATCGAAACATACGTTGATAATATTCTTCAACGTGATTTTGCATTGCTGCGAGAAGTCGTATGTCTCCAGCAGAGGTTCCAGATACTCCTTATACTGAGACGAAATAATCTTGGCTTTAAGACGGACGGACTCGTTACGGAAGTCCTGATCCATCCTGACACCAGAATCCGGCTGGTTGTCAAACGATGGCTGCGATTCTTGCATCATTCTTGTGTCTCCTCAGTTTCTTCAATCGGTGGCATATTCATCCCACGCCTAATAACATCGTCGTAGTTTTCCATTTTTCCGGGTTCCTTGATAGTTTTAAGATCGGTTAATCTTGTGTGGGTGTCATCCCGCACAGCAATAGATGTCCAGTCCTTTGTTGCTTTCTTCATTCAACCACCGTTGGAGCCCGTATCTCTTCCGGTTCTTTCAGTTCTGCTTTCGGAGCGGTTACTTTTATGAGTTCAACACCGAATGAGACGATATCAAACCAGTCGATAAGGATACACTCGTCTCGTTCCATATATTGAACGATGATACCCGGATCGAATATCCCAAACGCCACACTCTCGTTGTTGATGATATCCTTCATAGGAAGCATAGGAATTTGTTCAGACGGGATTCGTATCATAACTCATCATCCTCGTTCTTCTTATTCGACAAGAGAAGGAATGTTGATACAAATGTCATGATACACAGTGCTGCACATAAAGCAACTGGTATAATCCCCATCGCAGCGATTACGATGAGAACGATGCACGTTATTACACCAGCCAGATAAACAAAATTGTTTTCTTTCATTTCAATCTCCGTTTACAGTGAATAGGTTTATGGAAAGTGCAGTCTATGAACAAACCATTGCACTCCCCCCAATCTCCAGTACCAAATTCCATTGGATGAAATGCCCAATATATCAAAGTCTTTGGTAGAGACCGTTTGAACTCTGGGCAATCACGGCAAATCATAACTCTCTCCTTAAAACTACAGCAGTGCTAACCGCTACCAGAACGATTTCGATACCCACAGGAATTGTCGGGATGGTTTGGTTCGCTGTAGGGACAGCTGTAGCCTTCACCGTAGCGTTTGGTGTGGCATTAACGGTGACGTTTACAGTAGGAATGACCATTGTAACCTCTACCGTGGTTTCAGTAACGATTGGTTCTGGTGTTGGTGTAACCTTCACTGGGATTTCTTCCCAGTCTTTCCCGTATATCATCCGCTTCGCAACTGGTGTTGGTGTGGGCATAACCATCACATCCGATATCCTGAATGTAAAAGAAGACATTGCAATATCGCCTTTGCTTTCAACGGTTGATGCGATTTCGTGCACACCTACAAAAAGTTGTTCCTTGTCTAAATCAAGTGCTGTGACGAACGTTCTAGGGGCATCAATGGGACCATTGGCAAATGTAGTCCATGTATGGAGTGCGATATCTTTGGGAAGAACGTAGTTATCCGGATCAAGTCGTAATGTGATTGGGGTGTCGTTGCTCCACGATGTTGAACCTGTAATATACAACTTGTGCTCATCCTGTTCGACGTTGATAATTGTGGTTGTTGGTTCAACCACTCTGACTTTTATTGGGATGAGTTTGTCGTCGAATCGTGGGATATCGGAAGCAAGTTGATCGAACTGACGTTTCACGTTAAGAAGATTCCACGATATAACCGGAACGTCTGGAACTATTTTATCGTCGTATGGTGTGTCCAGTTCGTTGTTGATATAAAAGATATCCTGAAATCCGTTGTTCCCATTGCACTGAATATATCCGTCGTATTCTCCTACTGACATAGATAGTGTATCACTTTTTGCAAAAGTTCGTGAATACGTGTCGTTAGAGGAAGTAAGTGCTAAATCGTATGTATTTGTAGAGTCAGAGAATATCCACAACTGGCAACTATCAGAACGGTTGAGAACTGTGTATACCGTTGGAGTATCACCACGAGCAATCAGGTATTCATACGGTCCCTCGTGCTGGACGATCTGGACTTCTGTTTTGTTTACAGTCTGGTTAATCTTTTTTGTTGGACGTGTTCCAGGGAGAATCTTAAACGCAACAGAGTTCTCAGCACGGTGCCATTCCCCATCCCAACGATAGTAAGTCCCATACTTCCACACAGAGGGATCTAACCAATACTTGTGCATGTTTCCCGTGATATCAATTACTTGGTCTGGAGGATCGCAGTCGTAGTTCTTCGGGTCGCACCACGCTACCTGAAAGTCTGGGTATGCAACCGCAAGGGAAATATCCAGAGTTTCGTTCATATACACTAGATCGCCCTGTGCTACTTGGATGTAAGCCGACACCGGAGATGCTAAAAGTAGCAATGATAAAATAAGTAATCTCATTTCTTTACGTCCTGCTGTTTATCGTGTATCTTCTTGTGTTCCTCTTTCACTTTCTTATTGAGTTGTCTGATGTATTTCTTCTGCGAGAAACGGCCTTCTGCATTCCGATCAAGTTTTGCGTAGAACGCTCTCCACTTTTTGTTTTCAAGATATTGATTCCAAAGACTCAGGAGCCAATCTAAAAGATTCATTAATTGACTTATAAGTGTTATTTGTATTTATAGACAATGCAAAAGAGTGATTACCTTTTGTGGCATACACGATGGAGTTTGCCAGCGATTGATACCGGCTGGTTTCCAGGTGTTCGTTCAAAGACACCAGTACCGTGACCATATGCTAACCACTTCTGGTAGTTGCTTTTGTTCTTAAACCTCATTTCTTTCGTCTCCGTTTGGATTTCTTACGTATCTTTTGTTCTCCGAACCATTCAGCGCTTCCTCCTGAACCTCCAAGACCGAAACTCCGCATACCTCTGGAAAGATATGGCATATCGGCTACGAGGTTATTGCGCTGCCAGCGTGTAACTCCGAGCCATCCTTTCTGTCCAGTGCCACCTCCGCCACCGGGTAGTTGACCCCCCCCAGTAAATGGTGTATTGGGTGGGGGTGTATATGGAGGAGTTGGAGTTGGTGTATATGGTGGGGGTGTATATGGTGGAGTTGGAGTATACTTCGGAGTGTAAGTAGGTGTTGTTTTTGGTGTTGTTATAGAACTTGGTGGTTTACTAGTACTCATTGGGGATGATATAAACGACGATGGTGAATATGGCATCCCACTTATATTCGATTTCAATGATGTGATGGAACTTATTGGAGACGATCTCTTAGATGATGCACTATACGGTGATTCATATTTGGGTGTTGTAGAATACGATTGCCTTGATATTCCAGACGGAGATGTAATTTTTGGGTACGATATAGAATATCCAGATGAGAATGGTGACGTTCTGGAAGTAGTTGTGGAACTCTTGGGTAACATAGAAATGGCACTTAATGGAATTGACCTCCGATATGATGGAGATATACTTGAAGAACTAAATCCCATTGAAGCTCTACCAATTTCATACACGGGTTTACCAGTTGTCGGATCTATAACTGGTTCTGCTGGTTTATATTTTGGGGATTTCTTACCGCTAAATGTAACATCGTATTCTGGTATCCGTGTACCAACGTCACGATAGTAACTTGTCATTTTGTAAGATCCTATCTCAGATCCGCTTGGTATTTCAAACTGCCATTCTGCTTTACCATATTGCGATATGATAGGGATACCTGGTTTTACTGCCGGGATTGGCTTACCCCCAATAGACGTTGTTTTACCGTGTATCCAATCTGCAATTGCAACGTTTTTTGGATGCAATGGATTATTGACAGTCATTTCTGTATGAGGGTATTTAGCATTGAGAATTTCTGGGGGGATTTCCTGATAAACACCAGACTGTACAACAATCCTTGCTGCCCACGGCTGTTTGTATAATCCAAGGATATCACTAGTTATACCATATCCTTCTCCGGTTGTTCCAGCTTTTGTGAAGTAACCTAATCTCTGTGGCGATGTAAACAATGCTGGTATTTCAGAACTTTGTCCCCCAACAAAACCACGCATTAAAGTAACAGGAACTTCTCCTCCGTGGTAAATGAACGTCTTGCCTGCTGGTGCTCCAATTTGAGAACCCGTTGGTATTCTTGATATAGGTTCTCCTCCCGGGGCCATAGTTGTTTCAGCAAGTTTTGCTGGACTCTTTAATGTTATTGTTCCGGTATTAAAAGAGTCAACTAAATCCTCTGTGGTGATGTAGTCACTCTTTGGGAATCCTTCTTCTCTCATATATCCAGATGCTTTTGGATTTACGTTTTCTGGAACTCCTCTTGTCCTAGCCCAACCAACTAATTTATCACCAACGAATGATGTTGCTTTATATGCAGCAGCCATAGGGAGTAGTTCCTGTGTTTCTACAATGTTGAGTTGTTTACGGGATTCCATCCAACCTGGGAATCTTTTCTGAATCCCTTCAAAATATCCGCCACCCATCTGTTCTTTTGTTTGACCAATGGGAACCCACTGGGATAGAGACGAACCAGTAACTCTTGCAGAAACATCACTGGCATACACCGTAACCATCCCAGCACTTAGTACTTTACTTGCCGTTTGATAAGCCATACCACTTTTACTTATAGGGGTTAAGAATCTGGAACCAACAGCCCCAATCCCTGCCATTCTCGCCCCAGTACCTATCCCAACAAGTGCAACAGTAAGACCAGCACTTACTGCGCCTCTCATTGGATCTTGTCTAATATTTTCATAAGTATCTTTTGACCATTCGGGGCTCATTGGGATTACACCCTGAGCAAACATAACGGGACCTTTGGTTGCTTCACCAACATTTTTTCCAAGGTTTGGATTTGTCAATGTAAAATAATTTTTAGGTCCGACAGCACCCATTACTATTGCAGAACCAGTTGGTGTTTTTGCGAACTCTCTTACAGGAGATGTTACAATATCAATAAGGTATCCGCCCTTTTTTTCTTTACTGATTAAGTCTCCACCAATACTTCTTCTCTCATGAAGTTCTGGTAACACACCAGACACCATACCTGTAAATGGAATTTTCCCTTCAGATGTTTCTACAGATGATGCAGATACAGTCCCTCCGAACACACCTTTAGCTTCGTATTGTTTTGTTGTTGTTGTAAGTTCTGGTTGGAATGTTGCTAAGAATGGAGATACATAAGGAATCTCTCCTACAAACGGAAGTGCCCCAGTCTGTCGAGATGTTTTAGACTCTGTTTTTACTACATCTGCTTCTGTTATAGGAGTGAACAATAAATTTGCTTGATATCTACTTTGTTCAAGCCCTACGTTTGCTTTACCAAGTAATATTAATTCGTCTCTCCTTGATAGTAAATTGGTGTAAGTAGACTTATCAGAAGATCCACCAGCCTCATACGCTGAAAGCATAGATGCATATTCAGACTGTTGTTTTGCGTAGTAGTCTTGGAAGTTTACAGTGGGTCCCGTTTCACCTGTAATACCAAGTTGACTTGATCCAGCCATAACTTTTGATCTACTGGTAATTCCACTGCCAGCACCTAAATCAACGCCACCAGTATCAATCCCGCCAGCCAACTTCCCGTAAGGACCATACTTCCCTTCAGCAGCGCCAAGGTAAGTGACACCTTCCATAAACGACACCCGTTCTGGGTATGGTGTCCGTGCATCAACGTTCTTCCGCTTATAGTCGGTAATCGCTTCATCAAATGCGTATTCCTGAACGCCTTGCCCTTTCGGAAGATAGCGTGACATCTCACCGCTTACAGGTGAAAAAAACTCTGACGCTTTATCTGGTGAACCTTTCAGGAACTCTACAGCAAGATCAGCCTGATACTCGTATGGGTTCGCTGGTATTGCTTTCCCAGATTCCATACCGATATCGTGATACGCAGACGATTTTTCTACAGGGATTTCAGCCCACTTCTGCAACTCCCCCATGAAGAATCGTTCATCGCGTCGCGTTGGTGTTGCGTACGCTGCTTGGCGTTGCGTTTCCAGAAGTCGCCCGGTCATCTGATATTCGCTTGCGACTTCTCCACCAGCAAGTCCCACAGCTTGCGTGAACATACCGTAACCCTGCCGTATCTGCTGGGTTCTGATATCACCCAGATCAGAAGGTGCAACATATCCTGGGCGTTCGACTACTGCACGCTCTGCCTGCCTGCGGTAATATTCCTGTTCGTTGTCAGGTGCGCCAATGCCATAGACCTGACGTTCAAATGCCGATTTATATTGTGCAGCACGTCCTGTATATTCTCCTGCTCCAGCGGTTGTGTTTAAAGACATCCATCCAGTTGCTGGGTATGATATTCCAGATGAACTTACAATGGCGTTTCTGCGAGCAGAATATTCACCCTGTATCCTAAGAAATTCTGCTGAAGGTGCAGATTCGTAATAGGACCGTTCCTGCTCGTATGCTTGTCTCCCAACCGCTGCCGACCCAGATAATGCAGCCAACTGTGCCTGTGTATGCGTTCCAGCATACGACAACCCTTCCTGAGCATTGATCATCTGCCGGTTCTGGTAAACCGTCTGCTGTATAGCAGCATCGCGGGCTTGCTGTGCTGGTCTTTCAACGTTATAGTATTGATTGCTGTATTGCTGGGCTTGCGCCTGTTCCGATGCCGTAACGGTAGATGGTGCGTTAACTGCTCTCCACGCAAGGTTCGCGGCTGCTGCTTCTTCTGCTGTTGGCAACTATGCCTCCGTTAACTAATCATTAACGGCATATATGAAAAAGGTTTCTGATGATTATTCAGTCCATTTGAAAAAAGCGAACGGGAATTTCACATCCAAATCCTGGTGGATAACTTTCTTGCTATTCAGAATCTCCTCTGCGAGTTTCATATCCTTTTGGGATTGTCTCTCGAAGTATGCTATCCTCACGGTCTTGAACTGGTCTTCCCACACGAGAAGGATATATGGAGAATAAATGATTTCAACTGTGTGCTCTGGATGGAGCGACATGACACGCTCCATCTTTTGCAAGTCTATCTCTGACGCGAGATCCAGGACATCAACGCGATCTGTTGTAATGATTATGTCTCCTTCTGCGGGGCTTCCTCTTCAGTGAGTTCATCCACAACATCTTCCACAACACGTTCCCTTACGCTCTCAATCATGAATACTGTAGAACCCCACAGCAAGCCGATAGACAATACAAGTGTGACGTAATCTAACGATTTGATACCGATGGGGAGAAACAAAACACCGATCAATCCGGTGAATAGACCAATGGCAGGAGTAACAGAATACTTTCTAATGCTTTCCATAACCGTTTATAAGTGTTAAAAGTATTTATAAATATCCCGTTCTTTTGATCGCGTCGTATATCAGGATCACACCAACCATCGCTATAAGGTTCCCCGCCTGCCACCCATAGAAGATATCGGCAAGTATCCCGCTGTCGAATATTGTTGCTGGTGTGTAGAACGATCCGGTGTTTGTCAGACCGAACACGATTAGAATAAGTCCCACTCCCATTGGAGCGAATATCTTTGCAGTCCTGATAAACGCTTCTTGCGGGCTTAATGAAACTCTATTAACAGTGTTTACTACGTGGTCACTAGGATCGTCAAACAAAGACGATGGATCGGTTGGATCGAATTCTTCTATCATATTACTCTCCTTATTGATTCCAATAAATCTTTTATTTCTTTTATGTCTTTTTCGATTGTGGCAATTCTATCTTCTATAGTTAAAGGCTTCGTTGGTTGGAATCCTTGCTGAACATAATAGGGTTGAGTAAAAGTAGGTTGCGCGTAAGGATTCCAAGTATTAGTTTGGATCTGTCCATAATCATTCATCAATAACCTCTGATATACTGACTACCGCTTGTCCGTTTGGCTATGCTCTGGAAGTACACGGCAAGCCCGATGAATGGGACGATGTAACACAGTCCGTAATACATATTCATGAACGTAATGTTAGCATCCTGGGCATTTCCCCACACAGTTCCTAGACCAGATACACCTATCAATCCCTTTTCATCTAAAGCGGAGTAGAACTTGTCGATGAACATCCCGCCAGAGAACGCCATTAAGAATGAGATGAAGCAGCTCATGAACAGAATGATGAACCCAAAATAGAACGTCTGATACGTTGCTCCCGATCCACCAATCCCACGAACCATTGCCCATATGAAGACCCCGATAAGCATGAACACTGGCAGATACATCGCCATGTCACGATTGAACGCTAATGCGTTCTTGGTTGCTTCTGACGAGTGGCCTGCTTCAATCTCTATGTTCTCTTTCTCGATGACGACATTATAGATTGCCATCACGCAGAAGTAGGAGAGAGCACCAAGGATAATGAAAGCTCCTATCATATACCACCCATAACTTACAGCGTCCTCATTATGGTGTCGTAAAATCATGGTGTATTACCGCTTCTTGCCGTTTCCTTTCTTTTTACCCTTACATGCCATACGCAGGTATTATTGGTTATAGGTGAAAAATGTTTGCTATATATTATTTTAATAACGCTTGCATCTCTTCTTTTGTGAACCAACACTTCCCATTATAATATGTATCTATCATTTCTTGGAAATGTTTTGACCAGTAATCACGGTTTGTATTTGTTTTTGAGTGACACGACACGCATAATGGAACCAGCGACCTTGGGGTGTCATCACAGCAAAGTCTCTTGTTGTACCAGACGTGATGAATATGTAGTTTCTTTCCGTTCTGTGGGGCGCCACACTCAACGCAGCAATACCCAAAAAATGACCTAACCCGCTCGCGCAATTCGGTTGTCCATTTTTCACAGTATTGCGGCCCGTGGTAATACTTAACACATCCATACCATGCTTGGTCAAGTTCTTCTAACTTTCGGAGCTTCCATGCTTTTGCACTCGCAATACCAATATTTTCTCTATGTTTTTTATTAGTAAATTGTATAGAGCGTATTTTAACCAGTTTGTCTCTATATTCTTTAGAACTCCACAACAATTTCATCATCTCTGATCGCTTTTTCTTTTCACTCTCACTAGCAACCCGCCCACTATTTATTTGTCGAAGTTTTTCTATGTGGTTATCTGTTCTCTGCTTTGCAGAATCGCTAATTTTTTTCCTGTGTTCTTCTGAAAAATGTTTACCAAAAAAACAATGGTTTTCCCCAGAATTCGTTTCTATCATTTTTTTCCTATATGTTGGGTCTTCCCACCTGGATTTCATAAACTCTGACTTGTTTTGTTTGAAATCGTCAGACATGACTTTCCCAAGTTTCGCTTCACGCATTTTCTGCCTTGATTCTTCCGATGGGTGTTTTCCTTTATTCCACGGTGTTTGTCCAAGGTGGGATTCTCGAAGTTTCCGTTTTGATTCAGCTGATAGTGTTGTTCCTTTTAGAGGCATGTATCAGTATTGTTCGGACTACTAGATATAATTAATTAAGAAAAGTGTTGGGGGATTTTCCCGTATCCCCTGACGGTGTTGTATTCTACGTCGTAGTGATCGATTAACCGATCATTCTAACATAGAAGATTGCAAGGGAAATGAAGAACACGAGCAGGACTAAGGCGCCCAATGCTACGTTGTCGTTCCAGAGACTGGAGCCAGTAACCGCATTCGGGTCGTCCGGACTCCAGTTGCTTGTAGTCGGGATATCAGCACCTCCTGCCGATGTTTCGAGTTTGTACCCGAGCACCGGACCAAGAGTGACAATCGCAACTATTACGAGCAGACCTATGAAAGCTGCAATGATGACGTTCATTGGGTTTGCTGCCCCGCCACCACCTTCGCCACCTCTACGAGCCATTAGTGAGTAAGAATCTATCCTCCTGCAAATCGACTATACGTTGTTGTTCTATAAAAGGATATTGGAATTATAAGAAAGTTCTAAACGCAAAGTAACCAGCGAGGAGTAGAAGAATCGCAGCAATACCGAACACGACATAATATTCCGTGTGGTATATTGTTAGGGGGAGTTCTTCTGTAGAAGTATTGTTAACCTCTGCAACCGCCGCCGTTGATGACGCCCCAAGAATAATCACACCTATTATCGCTATCAGCCCCAGTGCAATGAAAATGAAAATTGGTAATGGACTTCGCATGTTCCTCATAGTTTCTCCTGCTCTTTCTCGTATTCATCTTTAGCATCCCACGCCATAAAGAATGCGTATACCGCGATAAGAATCGAGAATAGCAACATTATACCCGCTGTGGGGAAATCGCTTACTGTAACCCCACCATCGGTCTGCACAGCGCCCATGTAGACTAGGATAGCAAGGAGTGTTCCTGTAAGCGATGCTACTATTGCTGCTGCGATGTTTCCATACAGTTTGTTGTGGTGGTCAACCCATGCATAGATTACCAGTAGAACAACGACTACCAGCAATATGTTGAATGTAGATAATGGCATCATTTTTGTATACCTCGTTTTGAGATTACGATCGCACCGATCATTCCTGCGATAAGACCGAACGCTGCTCCGATGGCTCCTCCGCTTCCTGAACTATCGGGAGATGGTGTTGTGGTTGTAGGACATACAAGCAGCGGGGATACCACGTGACTCGTATTGGTCGTTCCCTCATAAAGAAAATGTGTTACAACATTTGACGAATGAGTACTTTCAGCATAGACTTTTATTACAAGTCTATCTGTTGGAAGCATTGTAGTATCAGTCTGATATACATAACTAGTTAGATATTCAGTTGCGACTAGACTATCTATATCATCGGTAATAGCAGAAAACAAAAGGTTTTCTGAACCCGAACTAGATCGTTTAATCACTGTGAAGTTTATTGTTGTAATCCCAGATGCAATACTAACATAGTGAAACGTTCTGAATCTCCATAGTCCAGAGCGTATCACTGATACGTCTGGTAATCCTGGGCTTGAGATATAAGAATCTATTAAAACTTGCCCAAGTGTATTTTTTGCGGTTACATTTTCATCTACCTGATTAGATCCATCTGGGTATATTTTCAACCCTTCATATCCAACAATGTCTGGAGAGTTTGAATGACTAAAATAAATATCGGGGCTTCCACACCACGGTTGAAGAAGTGTAGAGGTATCTGCCGATACCCCAGATACAACAAACAATATTAGTAAAATAGGAAACATCAGACGTTTCATTAATCGCGTCTCCTTCTCTTCCTTCGCGGGTTCGCATCATCTACAAAATAGATGTTGAATCCCGGGCCATACTTTGAACTCATGAAGCTGTTAGCCTGAGCTATCGCAATCTCAGGGTGCTTTGTTCCGGTCTTAAACGTTTCCTGATTCTGCATCTCACCGATGCTGATTCCGAGTTTGAAAATGTCGTTTTTCTTCATCATCTCACCTCATGGCCTCATAAGACGCCATACTAACGCTACTACTGAAATTACCATAATGATTACTGCTGCTGCAACCCATGTTGACGGAAGGAACGCTAACACAAATGCACCTGTGATTAAACCGAGAATACAAAGTAATCTAATGTCACCGTGAGCCATCCAAATCATACCGAACGGAATGAAGAAGATAAGCAGATATGCAATGGGTCCGAGAAAGTCAGGATACACCTGAATCGCGTTCGTAAACCACATCCCATAATCTGGTGGTGCTGACGTTTCATTCGTTCCGTTAATGAAATACGCAGAGACGTTGGCAAAGTGCGGTGTTGCAATGGTAGCAATGGTATCGTCTGCCATCACACGCGGTGCTGCTATGATCATGCTAGCGACCTCCCAGTAGACCACTCATACCAGCCAGCGATTGTTACGAACCACACTGGAACTTGGATAAGTAATGCGAGGGTTGCTGCTGTTACAATGTCAACACCTACCGCTTGGCATAACGATATCACTAAAGGAATAATAGTGAACACCGCCAAGAATGCCGATCCGAGTATCCGCAACCCTGCTAGAATAATGTTAGTCCATGTGAAGTCATCAACGGTTGTAGGGTTAGTTGAACTCTGGTATTCGGTAACAGTGCTTTCGGATATTGTCACTCCTGAATCTGGTATAGCAACCCCGAATACCGAGAACTCATTGAAGCACTGCCCAACTGCTCCGAATATGAACAGCACCAACACGATATCATAAAATCCGTTCATGATGACCTCTTGACTTTAGATTTGCCTTCTGTGATGTTCCAGAGGAGCGCGATGAACGATGCTAACGTGAGAATACCTATGATAGCGGTCTCACCATACCAGAACTGTGTTATCAGCGCATCAAGCCATCCAATTGCCCAGAACACCCACGACTCCACACAAAGCACGATTGACATCTGTGGAGAATGTATGGCCCCTGCAAACGCTGCTGTGAATATCACTATGAACAATGCAAGCCAAAGGATCGATTCAGAATCAAATCCTGGTAATGTAACTGGCGCCCCTTTGAAGTAATGCGTGAATGTCCTCACGATGTTCTGATCGGTTGTGGTTGCGTTTACAAGCACGCGATACGATGCCCCACCAGTTGGTGTGTTAACAATGGTGCTGTTTGAACACGACGAACTTGTAATATCCATCGTTGCTACAGAAGTTGCGTTTGCTACACGTCCTGCTGAATCTAGGTAGACTTGTATCGTTCCCCCAGTTGTCGTTAGTGTCTGGTCATCGTAAGAGATGTTTACGAATGAATACGTGTCGTTTTTCTTCACCCAGCTTACTGATACGTTAACATCCTTCAGAGTGTCGTTGCCGCTGCTGAACCACGATTCGTTCCAGTTGGCAGTGATTGTATACTCTATTGCCTGCGGTGCAATGAACGAAGTTGGGAATGTGTATCCGGTCGCGGTTGTGGTGATATTATATTTCACAGATGGGAGCATAAGGAATACAACATCCCCATTGGTGTCTGTGGATTCCGTCATTGCAGTCCCGTTGATCGCAACCTCATCCAGACTAATACCAAGAAGCGTTACGAGCCAGTCCCAGTTGCCAGTGCTCGTTGTTATTCCTTGGATAGTTACATTCGCGTTCTGGATCGGTGCTCCGAAGAATGAGGTGATATGGAACTTTACATCCTTTGGGGGGTAGACGTTATACACCGGATTGTTTGGTGTTTCGCTCGGCACCAGCTTCACCTCGTGCGTCTCATCCATGTCAACGACGTAAGTAACTTGTTTCGTCTGGTATCCGTCGGCGATGAAGTTGACGTATATCAGCCCCGCCGGTTCTGTGAGGAACGCCGTGCCGTTGGTTGATGGGTATGACTGCCCAGATATCGAATCCACCACGGTAACGTTAGCGATGGATAAGTTGGTTGTGGAACTCTTGACGTTGAACGTGATGGTGTATTGGCCGGTGAGGTAGATGTCCTGCTGGGTGAAAGACGTGACGTTGGTTATGGTGATGTAATTGCTGCGGTTATACCACGACGCTCCAAGAGTGTTGTTGACAGTCTGGTTGATACTGAACGTTCCGGTAAACGGATAAGTGTAACTCGGGTTCTGCGTGCCGTCGGTTACGTTGCCGTCTCCCCAGTAGTAGGTCCAGTTGGTGGGGGTGTCTGAACTGGTGTCGGTACACGCTATTGGTGTGCCCAGCGTGGTTGACGTTGGGGTGCAGGTGAAGGAGGCGACTGGGATACCACTTGGGGATAAATAACTAATGATTACAATCCCAGTTCCCCCAACACCTCCCGCTCCATTGCTTGCAGCAATTCCCCCAGCACCACCATTTCCTGTGTTTGCGGCACCCGCTGCCCCAGTGTTCGTGCCTCCTCCAGCAGAATATGTGGTGGCAGTTCCAGTTATAATGTTTACAAATCCGGGTCCGGGAGTTGTTCCAGATCCGGCACTCGAAGCTCCACCTCCTGCGCCCGGTACATTATTATTATTTCCAGAGGCCGCTCCGTTATATCCTTGCCCAACGGTTCCAAGACCCCCGGGTTCAACCCCCCCAGAGTTTGCTCCGGTAGATCCCCCCCCAGATCCCCCAGTTCCACCGGTAATACCTGTCCCAAGATTATATACGCCGGCTCCATATCCCCCACCATTTGCTTGTATGGTTGAAAACGATGAATTTCCTCCCTTCCCCCCATTTCCACCTCCTGCATTACAAGTGTTTGCAGCACCGGCGGTTCCTCCAGATCCGACTGTTACAGATACGCTTCCAGATACCGGAAATGCGGTTCCATTTAGAATTCCCCCCGCTCCAGCTCCTCCTCCTAACCATCCCCCACACGCACTTCCCCCGCCACCACCACCTGCTGCTACAACAAGATACTCTACAGACGATGTGTTTCCGGTAGATAACCAAGGGTGAGATCCCGTGGAGTTCCATTTTACAATAGTATACGTGTCATTATTTGCTTTCCATGCGTCGCCATATACTTCCCACTCTGTAAAATTTACTGGGACTGCGCTTGCAGCACCAATAAGCGAACACAACGCCAGCAGAACCAACAGTTTCCGCATCATGCTGTCACCGGGTAATCAACACTGGTGTTGTAACCGAGTTTTGAGGCGTTCACAAGATATAGTCTACCAGAAGGCAATGTACAGAATGTTCCAAGATCGCAAAGATATCCACCTGCCATGTTTGTCAACTTGAAATATTGTTGGCTGTTAGAGACATTGGTAAGCGACACGTTGGCACCTTGGATTGGTCTGCCTATAGTAGCGTCGCGGATCACACCTCCAATACCGAGCCCCCCAACATCGCCACTTCCAGCGGTTGGGCATATCGTGAGGTTGAGATCATACTTAGATCCACTAGACAGCGGAACGAAACTGTATTGGTACGGGTTGTATCCGGAGTCAGTGATGTTAAAGAATACCGAACTGCCAGTGCCGAATATCGGGCCGGTCGAATAGTTGCCATCGTATCCAGAAGTCCCGTTGTATATTGCAGTCATCCCTTGCGAGATATTGACACGGACTCCGGATCTCGGAAGTGCTGTTATACAGTCATATACAGTGCCGCCATACCCAAACTGCGCCACCAGTTCCGCATAGTCGCTACCAAGGATATATTCATATCCGTCGTGGTTCTGCGCGATGAGCCAAGCGTGATAGACACCTTCTGAGTTATCTTCCGTCCATGCGTAGTCTACAGTGCCACTTGATGATGTCAGCGATGTGTTCTGGATGAACTGGTAGTAACTATCAAGGATAGACACCTTGTAACTGTAAAGCGACGTGTCCCAGTATCCGCCAGCGAGAACGTAGTAGATAACAGTCCCAGTATCCCCAACAGAATATTCATCGGCATTCCAAGACACCTCTGCCCCGTTCGACTTAAAAAGTATCGAGTCACCATACTCTCCAGTCTTCGGGCGATACAATCCATACGTTCCCTGCGGAGCACCAGAATCAATTAGCATGGTTTTTACATTCCACGCCATCGTTCCGTGGTATCCGGTTCCCGTCCAGTTGGTTGCGTATACCTGATCGGTTCCAAGGTATCGGAACTCTATGGATTCGTTCGGTTGTGTAGCGCCGGCATCTTCGCTTGCGTTTCCTCTTGCCCACGTTCCCGTCATGTAGTTTGCATCGGCTTGGGTGTTGCTCGTTGAGTTCCAAAGCCCAGATGAGGCTGGAGTTATGATATCCTTCATTATAACGAATTGGTTATCATCCGATTCAGGAAGCCCCATTATCATCGCGGTGGGTTCTGATAACGATATATCGTCCCAATCTGCTCCGCCAGCGGATCCGGATTGTGCGGAATCGGTCATTGCACCGAATCCAATATATGTTGGGTTTTGTGCGAGTGCCCCAGAAGTATAAAGTAGCGTCCCGCCATTATAGATACGCGCAACACCCCCACTTATTTTTACTTCGTATCTCCCCAAACCCCCGGTCAAAAGGTTCTGGGAATATATAGTATTTTTATTTGCATCTAACAACCATATTTTTGCTTTACTAACAGAATATCCTCCACTCGCTATTACAGTCCCAGCGGCATATGTGGTTGGGACCCCCCCAATATACCCGTATGAGTAATACCCGACACCTCCGCTTCCGAGGGAAAACCGCATATAGTTGTTCTGTCCGTTGGTCGTTTCAACCCACGACTTACCGGCGTTGACACCCCCGAGATTTTCAACGTACGTTAATTGAGTGGAATCTACGCGATTCTGAAAATTCAATGTGGTTGCCGACGCTATCCCAGAGAGCGCAAAGATCAGCAGCAGCACGAGAAGGCGTTTCATAACCGCAGCCTCCTTGTTAAAAAGTCTGCATAACTCTCATCACCGCGCTTCTTTCTTTTTATTGCTTCCCGTGTCCGGCGTGGAAGTTGCATGGTGGTGAGGTCGTCACGCTTTCTGGAATCACTCATGTTTGGTTATTGGAAACCAATAGTATAAAAAGAGAGGGGGTGAATTAAATAAATTTTCCAATCACTATACCCGCAACGATCAGTCCGATTGAAAATAACCATGCTTTCCACGATGGGATGACAAGACAACTATCTACAGATGCGATCTGTGATTTAAGTTTCTTGTTTGTATCATCAATCTCATTCATAAGACGAACGAAACCTTTGTTTAGTTCTTTGTTGTTGTACTCGATTCTAGAGATGCCTGTTGACACACTCTTGACGTTTTCAACAACCATTGTATCCATCCCTTTTCGCAGTGTATCATTAATCTCATCAGACTTGTTGCCAATGATAGTTGCGACAACAGAGGAATCTGTTACCTGTCTTAACTTTTCTGTGGTTTGCTGTAACTGTGTTAACGTCGTATCTGTCTTATCGAGTCTTGCAAGAACTTTACTTAAAGATTTGTAATACCCGACACCACACGCCTGCGCATCTTCAATCTTTGATACCTGTTCGATCAGATATTTCATTGCAGGAGATTCCTGCGGGAATTCTGGATGTTCTCCCATATCTACACCCACGTATCCAGCGCAACGCTGCGTTTTCCATCGCGGTAAGTCACCGTGACCGGGACGTGATCCTTCCCCAACGTACCCGGCGTCCGTGCACTCGCGCCTACCTCAATGTGCCCAGTCTTGCCGAATGGCGTGCTCATGGGCTGTTCGTTGACGGTTGCCACGATTCCAGGATCGGCTACGTCAAGTTGCGATGGCCCGCCCATATACGTGACATAGATCCAT